>JGI26082J51739_10002053_pt1 | contig 12412 bp, 10 predicted proteins | sample SaaInl5LU_22_DNA_FD_51739 | JGI IMG/M metagenome (IMG submission 51739)
AAACTGGCAAAATCTTGGCAATGCGAGCGGAAATAGCTTTGTCGTAAATGTGGACGAAGCATCCACCTATTGTTTTGCCGTTCAGGCGTTTGGAACCAATTTCGGAGTATCATTTTCAAATGTCGCCTGTCTATACGTAGCCGTGCCAGGTCAACCAGCATTCAATTATTTACAGTTAGCAACTGTCAATTCAGACGAAATCGATTTGACCCATTTTATTGACAATAATGTCAACGTTTCAGAGGTTGTCATTCAGCGAAAAGACGTTTTTGGAGCGTATCAAGAAATCGCACGGATTCCTGTGAATTCTAACACAATCAATTTTACAGATACGGAGGTCGATGTAGATTTAAGAAGTTATACATATCGAATTCAAGTCATTGATAGCTGCGGGAAGTTAGGAAGTTTCTCCAATGAAGCTGAAACAATACTTTTGAATTCCCAAATTGATGATNTGGCAAGAGAAGTATACCTGAATTGGAATTCGTATCGTGAATTTGATGGGTCGATTTTANGTTATGCCATCTATCGAGGAGTCGACGGTGTTTTTGGTGGAGTTCCGATCGCTACGGTTCCAAATGGACAGTTTTATTATAATGACGACGTCGAAGATGTCGTTTCTACAGGACGAATTTGTTACTACGTAGAAGCAATCGAAGCGATCAACTCATTTGGATTTGCTGAAAGAAGTATTTCCAATCGAAACTGTGCGCTTCTGCCGCCAACGATTTACATTCCGAATACCTTTACTCCAGACGGGGATGAGAATAATCAACTATTCATCCCAATTATTTCGGATTTCGACCCAGCTTATTATGAGTTTGCGGTGTACAACAGACTTGGACAAGTTATTTTTAAAACAAACGATCCACAAGTTGGTTGGAATGGAATTGTAGGAGAAACCAATCAAATCGCAGCATCTGGAACGTATTTGTATACAGTCAGTGTTCGAGATGGCGAAGGTGCTGAAATATTGAAGCGAGGGCACGTGAACCTATTTAAATAGCTATTTTTGATTTGTGAATCGGATCTTAATTATCCAAACGGCCTTTCTTGGTGATGTCATTCTTGCAACCCCTGTTGTTTCTGAATTAAAACGTATGTACCCAAGTGCTGAAATTGACTTCTTAGTCAAAAAAGGAACAGAATCTTTACTTGCAAATAATCCAAAAATCAACGCCGTTTACACTTTTGATAAGTCTAAAGGAAAGTTGAAAGGTATTCGCAGCTTCATTCGACAATTCAGGAAAAACGAATACGACTTGACGATCAACTTGCACCGTTTTGGGAGTTCAGGATTGATCGCAGGATTGTCTGGAGCGAAAATTCGCTTTGGATTCAAAAAAAACCCATTCTCTTTTTTATACACGAAGAAGTTTGATCACAAAATTGGTGATGGTACTCACGAGGTAAGCCGAAATTTGTCCCTTATTTCCGAATTTGGAGCAGTGCAGATTTTACGACCAGAATTGTTTCCTTCTCAAGAAGATTTTAAGCGTGTAGAATCATATCAAAATCATCCTTACTTGTGCATAGCTCCAGCTTCCGTCTGGTATACAAAACAACTACCAGAAGAAAAATGGGTTGAACTCATTGACCAAAATCAAGAACTAAAAATATACGCTTTGGGAGGTCCTGGTGATTCGGAATTGATTGATCGCATTGTTCACAAATCAAAACATACTAACATTGAAAATCTTTCAGGTCAGCTAAGTTTACTCCAATCAGCGGCGCTTATGAAAAAGGCAACACGAAATTATGTCAATGATTCAGGCCCCTTACATTTAGCTTCTGCAATGAACGCAACAGTGACAGCTTATTTCTGTTCAACGATACCAGAATTCGGTTTTGGACCACTTTCTGAAGATTCTACTATCAAGCAAGTCATGGATCTAAATTGTCGTCCTTGCGGTTTGCACGGGCACAAATCTTGTCCACAGGAGCATTTCAAATGTGGGAAAGAGATGGTTTTATAAGATTACTTTAGTTTTAAAGTCATAATAAAATCTTCCATGAGGTATCCTTTGCCGATATCGATGTCCTCCTCGCCAATTATTTTAAAACCACAATGTTTATAGAATTCAACTGCATCATTGAAGCGATTCACATTCAAATGGAGAGTGTGTAAATCAAGATCAAAAGCGACGTCAATTGCTTTGTTCAATAACACACGTCCCAATCCTTTTCCATTACTCTCTGGCAAAATGTATAATTTATGAATTCGCAGTATATCTGCATCTGGATAATTCGGCTCTAAGCCAATGAACCCTTTGACAACTCCATTTTCCTTGACGACGTAAAACAAATGTCCAATTTGAACTTGCTCTTCCAGTGTAGGAACATTATACATCCAATCAAGCATATAGTCAATTTGATCCTTGGTTAGAATATCACGAAAAGAGTGCGGCCAAATCTTATGCGCCAAATGATTGACAAGAAAAATATCTTCTTTCCCTAATTGTACAGTTTCGATCATAACTAGACTTTGAACGAAAGTATTAAAAATCGAACCTAAAAATATGGGGGACTACCGAACAATATGCACATAGCCATGTGCAGTATATCTTGCTTTTTCCGCATCGTTGTAATCGTATTTATCACTTTCTGGGGTTGCCAAATACGTGTAAACGCCTTCGGAAAGTTCATCTCCATTCATATTCTTGCCACTCCATTCGTTCTGATAATCCTCATTTTCCCAAACAATTTGTCCCCATCGATTGAAAATGATTACATGTACACGATCATAATCCTCCAGATTGGCAATGATAAACTGGTCATTAATTTCATCGTTGTTGGACGTGATGACATTCGGCGCGACAATAGGACATTGATTGTAGACGATGAAATTGCCATAAATTGCTTTTCCACAGGCATCAAAAACTTCCAAAGCAACTGGATTTTGATTCGGCACCAATTGATTCGTTGGAATGGCCAATTCATTGTCACTTGAATTCCATGGAGCCCAATTGTAATAGTAGGGTTCAACACCATTAACTACTTCGCATGATAGCAGTGCAAATTCTTCATCTTCGTCACACACATTAATGCTATCGACGTAGGAGATTCCCATCGCAATATAATCTTGAATGGTGATGGTGGTTGAAACTGTATCAAAGGTTCCTTCGCATGGAATTTCAATGATCGCGCTGAGTATTACTGTTTCGTTTCCTTCTAAAATATTGTCCAAATAAGGCGTCACAGCGATGGTATCTGTCCCAACGTTTGCTGGCATCGTGATAGTCGTGGGCAAGGCATTGTAATCCGAGCCAGGCGTGGCAGTACCCTCAATTAAAATTTGAATGTCCAGCGCATCGGTAGAGTCCTCACGAGAGAGAATAAATCCAGCTGAACCACAATCTTCAACAACAAACTGTGATCCCAAAATATCCACCAAAACGGGTAATTCCTCTTCGCAAATTAGAACGTTGTATCCAAAAGTTCTTGATTTAACATTAATCAATTGTCCATTTCTCCATTCTTCAACACAGATTGCCATCACATACGTTCCAATCTGACTTGGTGTTATAGACATTATCCCTGTAACAGGGTCAATAGAGGCAGTAGCGCCAGCACCAAAAGGTTGAGCCAACGAAAAACCAACATCCCAAGGAGTTCCAGCATAAGGTGCAGGTAAATCTGGACTCGGGTCTGGTGAACCTGGGTCTGTATTACTTATCGTTAAAGGCGTACAAATTGAATATGCAAGAGAATCTCCATCTGGGTCCGTTGCTCCATGGTCAAAAACAAGTGTATTGTTTGAACAGAGCACAATCGGTGGGTATTCGTCGAACCTTGCACAGTTGTTGTGCTGATTTATTTGATTTGAACCAGGAACTTCCGTAGTAATTGTCAAGCCCCAAGACCCTGGATTTTGAATATTGATGATAGAATTTGACCAACAGCATCTTTGATAGGTAATGTAATATCCATCAGCAGTCATAGGCATAGTGATCGTATCCACGTAGATTGCTCTTTCAATACAAACATCATCGGGCGGCGTAACACATGGATCATCATAAATCAGTGGCAAGGTATCGGGTTGTGGCAATTGGATGAAAAACTCACCGAAAAAAGTTCCATTGGCATAAAAAACCGTGTAATGAAGCGGATCATCATATCCTGCCGTTCCCGGAGAACAATCCCGATAGACCTCGAAAGTTACTTTGTACTGATCATTGCCAAGAGAATCGTAATACACTTCTCCCCCTACAATGTGGGTTGCCGAGCTAAGAAAATGAATGATTAATGCGAATGTGATAAGGATGAATTTTTTCATAAGGACTGTGTGAAGATAGTATAGACGAAATTTTAGCTGAAAAAGTTCGCTCACTCAAGCTAATTCTTAGAAATGAAAAGCCCTGAGAACCAAATTAAGGTAATCAGGGCTATTCTATTTTAATGGTACTTTTTTCTTATAATCCTCCTCTTCCACCGCCGCGGGTTGGTGTTGACCTAGTTGGCGTCGACCTTGTTGGTGTTGACGGGCGCGTTGTTGGTGTTGACGGGCGTGTTGTCGGCGTTGACGGTGTACGTGTCGGTGTCGATGGGGCACTGTAAACTGGTGTCCGTGTTCTCGTTGGTCTTGTTTCTTCACTTGGCGTTCTCGGCGCTGGAGTATTTGTGTTCTCATCACGAACATCAATATCCTTCGCTGCATCCGTTTTTACAGGTCGTGTTGTTCCAGTAGTTCCTGTCGGCGTGCGACCTGGTGCAACTGTCTTTATAGGTTCGCGAACTGGAGGCTCTGGATTCGTGTTCACAGTAGGTCGAACTGGTTTTACAGTTTCAGGATCGATAGGTGTTCTGATAGGCGGTGCAGGACATGGAACGATATTTAAGTATGCGTTATCATATATACAACCGTTCATGTCTGCTCCTGAGATTCCAGCATCTTGACATGCGCGTTGTGCTCTTGCTCGCTGACTTGGATTGAGGTCGTTTACTGTTCTCACTACTCTTGGGTAAGAGCGATCTGTAAAAGTAAAGGTTGATTGACCAGCACTGTAATCAAAAAGCGAAGTTGCTTGCGTTACTCTATGTTGATCTGCAAAGTCTCTCGCTACGAAAACAGCACGTGTTCGCTCCCATTCATCATTTGTACTTGCGAAGATATTACCTGGTGTTTGCCAAGCGCTTCCGTCAAAGTCATTCCGACCGATTCCGTCCGCATTTCCAAGCACTCCTGTAAAGCGATCGCTTTCGCAATTAATAATATTCACCGAAACATTGTAAAAAGGCATTCCTCCAGAACGTCCAGAGCGTGCATTCACTGATTCTCCAGTTGGCCAATCAATTACAAAAGAATTACCTGATTGATTGATGACTCCACCATTCGGTAGAAAGTAATGTCCACCAATTACTTCAACGGGTTGACCATTTACGCGCAAAGGATTGTCCGTAAAATTATCTGGGAAGTCTCGTGCATACAAACACACGCGATCACCATTAACATCCATAGCTACCGCCGTGTTTAGCGAGAAATCGTCCTGAATTGGTCTTTGGCGTGTTTGTACTTCCATTCTACTATCATTCTTTTTGGCGAGAACGAATTCTCCTACCGTTTGGAATGAAAAGCGTTCGCCATCAAACGAAATTAAGTGAGGATCACCGTAAGAACGACCTTGTGATCTTGAACAACTTGCTGATTGCACCATGGAGTTCATATCAGACCAGAAAGCAGTATTGGTCGATGAAGCTTCTAGATTGTTTGTCGTTGTGGCAATTTGAGAACGTGTATCTTCTGGAACCAACGCCAACATTTCTGCTGGAGTAACGTTTTCAGGAAACGTTCTGACTGGAATCTGTTGTTGGTTGATAACAGCTGGCAACGCTTCAGAAAGCCAAGCGCCCCGAACCGGATCCCAGGCGTTTAACGACTTTTTGATCGGTTCGTATTCCTGATTAAAATCGCTGTCTTGAGCGAAGAGTGCACCTGATCCTAAAACCAGTGTCGAGCTAAATAGTAATAGTATATTTCTCATAAGAATTCATTTAAGTCCACTCTAGACTTAGCAAAATATATGCCAAATCTTAATTTTTTGTTAATTCATCGTAATAAAGGGCTGTTTAATCGAATAGCCACTATCTAAAATACGCAATTATTCATTGGAGTACAACCAATTAAATCGTAATTCAATACCCCAATTAACACAAAACCCGTTCCTTGGAAAAGGAACGGGTTTTTGAATATAATCTATTGATGGAAATTATCCTCCGAAGTCGTCGAAACGAACGTTTTCTGATGGTACTCCCCATTCGTCGCACATTTGAAGAACAGCGTTGTTCATCATCGGTGGTCCGCAGAAGTAAAACTCAATGTCTTCCGGCGCATCATGTTTCGTTAAATACTGATCAATTACCGCTTGGTGAACGAATCCTAAGAAACCATCGCCTTCTTCGTCCTGCATGTCTTTCTTCTCTTTCCAATTATCTTCTTCCAAAGGCTCGGAAAGAACCATGTAAAACTTAAAGTTTGGAAAGTCTTTTTCTAGATCGCGGAAATAGTGAATGTAGAAAAGCTCTTCTTTCGAACGACCTCCATACCAATACGTTACTTTACGATCCGTTTTAAGTGTCTTGAACAATTCATACAAGTGTGAACGCATTGGTGCCATTCCCGCTCCACCACCGATATATAGCATTTCTGCGTCAGACTCGTTAATGAAGAATTCACCATAAGGTCCGGAGATAACTGCATCGTCGCCTTCTTTCAGATTGAAGATATACGATGAAGCGACACCTGGATTAACATTCATCCAAGAGTTTCTGTTACGATCCCAAGGTGGTGTTGCAACACGAACGTTCAACATAACACGACGACCTTCAGCAGGGTAAGAGGCCATTGAATATGCACGTACAACCTCCTCATTATTCTTCATTGTCAAATCCCAAAGACCAAATTTATCCCAAGCAGATTTGAACTTGTCAGGTGCACCTGGATGATCTTGAGGATGTGCTGTGATATCCATATCCTTATAATTCACAACACATGTTGGAATTTTAATTTGGATATATCCACCCGCTTTGTAATCCATATCTTCTGGAATCTCTACAATGAATTCTTTAATGAAGGTTGCTACGTTGTAGTTTGAAACAACTTTAGCGGTCCATTCTTTAATACCAAGAACTTCTTCCTCCACTTCAATTTTCATGTTTTCTTTCACTTTCACTTGACAGCCAAGCCTTTTATGACTCGCTATTTCCTTACGTGAAAAATGTGGTTCTTCCGTTGGCAAGATGTTACCTCCTCCTTCGAGAACGTGACAAGTACATTGAACACAAGTACCACCTCCACCACATGCAGAAGGTAAGAAAATACCGTTGTTACTTAAAGTGCTTAACAATGTTCCTCCACCGTCAACTTCGAGAACACGCTCTCCGTTATTAATGTCGATGGTTATTTTACCCGACGGCGATAATTTTGCTTTAACAAAAAGTAACATGGATACAAGAACCAAGATTACTATTAAGAATGCCGCAATTGTTATTCCTATCGTTAATCCCATGATTAGTCGTTGTTTGAATTATTAGTTGATGGATCAATTACCATCGTCGTTTTAGTGTCCTTATCTTCTTTTCCTTCGTCCTCGCCACTTGCGTATTTGATCCCCATGAAGCTCATGAATGCAATTCCCATCAATCCTGTGATGATGAACGTAATTCCCAGTCCGCGTAGTGGACCTGGTACTTTTGAATAGCGAATTTTCTCACGAATAGCAGCAATCGCAACGATGGCAATAAACCATCCGATTCCAGAACCAAGAGAGAACGCTGTTGCATCCAAAATTGTAGAATACTGACGTTCTTGCATGAATAATGCACCACCAAGTATAGAACAGTTCACGGCAATCAATGGCAAGAAGATTCCAAGAGCACCATAAAGCGCAGGAGCAAATTTCTCTACCAGCATTTCTACCAACTGAACGATAGATGCTACAACGGCAATAAACATAATGAATGAAAGGAAGCTAAGGTCCATATCAGGATACCCAGCCCACTCCAATGCGCCTTCTTTTAACAAATAGTTTTCCAAAAGGTAGTTCACAGGAACTGTAACTACCAATACGAAGATCACCGCTGCTCCAAGTCCAACTGCTGTTTTAACCGTTTTGGATACCGCAAGATACGAACACATTCCCAAGAAATATGCAAAGATCATATTCTCGGAAAAGATCGCCTTGACGAATATATCTAAAGTACTTTCCATCTTTTTATTCTTTTAATATCAATTAATGATCTTCAATTAATGCTTTGTTCCGCGAACGTTGCACCCAAATAATGATTCCAACGATGATCAATGCCATTGGAGGCAAAATCATCATGTTGTTGTTAACGTATCCCATTGTGTACAATCCCCACTCTTCACCTGGCAATGCCGAACCGAAAATTGGAACGCCCCATAATGAACCAGAGCCAAACAACTCACGAATCACACCAACCAGTACAAGAATCCAAGCATATCCGAANGCATTTCCTAAAGCATCCATTGCAGAAGGCCATACTTTATTACCCATCGCGAATGCTTCAAAACGTCCCATGATAATACAGTTGGTGATAATCAATCCAACGAATACCGAAAGTTTTTCTGAAACGTCAGGCAAGAATGCCGCGAGCAATTGATCTACAATAATTACCAAAGAGGCAACAACAACCAATTGAACAATGATTCGAATTCTTGAAGGAATTAAATTTCTTAAAAGAGAAATTACGATGTTTCCGAAAAGCAAAACGAATAATACAGAGAGAGACATTACGACAGCTTGCTCAACTTGAACTGTAATAGCTAATGCGGAACAAATTCCTAGTACTTGAATTGTAATTGGATTGTTGTCTGTAAGCGGGTCTGTAACTAATTTTCGATTTTTCTTCGAAAATAGCGGCTCGCTTGGAGCTTTTGTTTTTTGTGTTACTTCACTCATATCTCCTAGTTATTCTTGTTATTGAAGTATAAAATATAAGGCTTCATGCATCGGTTGATCATTTCTTCAACACCTTTTGACGTAATCGTTCCACCTGTAATTCCATCAACCTTAGCTTCTGAGGATGAACCAGAGTTGTCTTTCACAACTTCAAACTTAATTGGTTCTCCTTCCTCTGTCATGATCTGTTCACCAATCCAACCTTTAATAAAGAAGGCTTGTTTGATCTCTGCTCCTAATCCTGGTGTTTCACCTTTGTGATCGAAAGTTGCTCCCTTGATCGTTTTCATATCAGAACCTAGACAAATATTCCCCCAGATTGGACCCCAAAGTCCTTTTCCTACAACAGGAATTACGTAAACATTCTGACCATCAATCTCTGCTACATAAAGAGGGTAGTTTTTATCTTCCTCTTTCAGTTTTTTATCACGGTATTCCTTACGAATATCAACATCAAAAGGATCTACACCTTCTTTCACGGTTCCATTCATGTCCAAAACTACAGCGTTGTCAAGATTTACCATCTCATCAAACCTTACTGCTGCATTTTTACGTGTAATCTTTTCAGCTTCATCGGCAGGAAGAATCGCTTTCAAGATGTTCATCTTCTTTTTAACCGTATCGTTTTTATCCTGGAAAGACTTTGTCCACATAGCGATTCCAGCTAGGAGCGCCCCAACAACCACAACAAGTATGATCGCGAATCCAAACGTATATCCGTTACTATCTCTATTGATTGCCATAATTATGCAGTTTTAACACGTTTAAGACGACGTTTGACGTTAGCTTGAATCACATAGTGATCAATGATTGGCGCCATTACATTCATGAATAAAATCGACAGCATTACTCCTTCAGGGTAAGCTGGGTTAACTACACGGATCAAGATGGCTATGATTCCACCAAATAAGCCGTAAATTATTTTTCCTGTTGCGGTTTGTGACGCAGTTACAGGGTCGGTAGCCATGAACACAGCACCGAATGCAAACCCTCCCATCATTAAGTGGAATTCAGGTCCCATTTCGAAGTAAGGATTTCCTCCAACAAGATTGAAAATGAATCCCATCAAGTACCCCCCTGCGAAGAAAGATGCAATAATTCTCAATGAACCAACGCCTGTGAAAATCAAAATTGCCGCACCTATCATGATTGCAATAAATGATGTCTCTCCAATTGATCCAGGAATTGTTCCCATCATCAAATCCCAAAGTGAATATTGAGCAGTAAATGAATCGAGATTCTCAAAAACTGGTTTATCAGAAATAAAGGAAGCCGCATCTCCAAGTGCTGTTGCTCCGGAGAAACCATCCATTTCAGCTCCACTCGCTAATTTATCTCCCAATCCGTTCATCCAAACTTTGTCCCCAGACATTGACGTCGGGTAAGCGAAGAACAAGAAAGCACGGGCTGTAAGTGCAATATTCACAATGTTCATTCCCGTTCCTCCGAAAATTTCTTTTCCGATAACCACTGCAAAAATTGTTGCTACAGCTACCATCCATAATGGAACATCTGGCGGCATGATTAATGGAATCAACATTCCTGAAACCAAGAAACCTTCATGCAATGCATGACCTCGTTTCATGGCGAAGATGAACTCTACTCCAAGACCAACTCCGTAGGAAACAATGATCATCGGTAGTACGATAAGTGCACCTCGATAAATCTTTTCACCTTGATCTGCCCAGAACGGAAGGTCTCTGTTACCCAATTCCACTGCTAAATCCCAATGACCTGCATTGAAAATCCCGAACAATAATGCTGGAACCATCGCAAAGATCACGGTGATCATAGTACGTTTCAAGTCTACACCATCACGGATGTGTGCACCTTTCTTTGTTGTATGACTCGGCGTAAAAGCCAATGTCGAGAACGACTCAAAAAAGGGATTCCATTTTTCAAGCTTACCACCTTTGGCAAACTTTGGTTCCATTTTATGAACTATATTTTCTAAAAACTTCACTGTAATTGATTTTTAGTATTACATGCACTCACTTTGGATCAAATCCAAACCTTGACGAACTTTATCCTGAATATCGATTTTCGACGTACAAACGTATTCGCACAGCGCAAAATCTTCAGGAGCAACTTCATAGATTCCGAGATTCTCCATTCCATCAATATCATCTGTAATTGCTGCCTTCACAAGCTGCATTGGAAGAATGTCGAAAGGAAATACTTTTTCCAATTCTCCCGTAACTACAAATGCTCTTTCCTCTCCGTTTAAATTGGTATCCAAACGGAATTTCTTATTTCCAGTCAAGAATGTCGGGAAAAGTCTTGAATTTGAAAACTTATCAAATCCAGGTCCTAACCAACCTTTGGTAAGAACGAATTTCAATTGGTCACCTTCTGGAATCACGGTAATTTGATTGTGGTAAAACCCAAGGTGTCCATCTGCGTCAATTTTATCTCCTGTAAGCACATTTCCACTGATTACTCGAACGTTATCAGAAGTAAAACGACCTTTCACGATTTCTGAGACATTTGCACCAATGATTGTTTCGAAGTAGTGAGGGTCTTTCACCTCAGAACCTGCAAGAGCGATTGTTCGCTTTGGAATATATTTTCCTGACAAGAAGAATCGTCCGATAATTGCTACATCTTGTGCATTCAGTACCCAAACGAATTCTCCTTTGTTGATAGGGTCAATGTGGTGGATTTGCGTTCCCACATTTCCTGCAGGATGCTTTCCGAAGATTTTATTTTTCTCAACACCTTGTGCTCCTGTAAAAGTAGCATCAGCAGGTGCTTTACCGTTTAACGTCAAGTGAACTTTACCTTCAGTCAACTTTGAAATGGCATCCAAACCAGCTTGAAATTCTTTTTCTTTCCCGTGAAGGACAAAATCAAAATCAGGCGCGAGAGGCGCACTGTCAAATGCCGAAATAAATATAGCTTTTGGCGCTCGACTTGGATCAGCAACTACGTCAATAGGACGTTGCCGAACGAAAGGCCACAAACCAGATTCCAACATTAATTCTTTAATCTGATCGCCAGACATAGAGGCTACATCTATTGGTGAATCAGATTCAAAATTTTGATTTTCAGCGACGTCAATTACTACTTCGAGAATTCTTCTTTTCTCACCACGAACAACCGCATTCAATGTTCCCGTTACCGGAGACACATACTTAATTGATGGGTTGTACTTGTCATGAAAAATTGGTTTCCCAGCTGTAACCGCTTCGCCTTCCTTAACGACCATTTTCGGCACCATTCCGTGAAAATCGGAAGGTCGTATCGCGACTGTTTTGGGCATTGGCGACTCGGTTTNAACCTTATTCGCAGCACCTACCAGTCTGATATCCAAGCCCTTTCTAAGCTTTACTGTTTTCGACATGCATTAAAGCGTTTAATAAATACATCGGCAAAAATAAAAAATTAGCCATGATAACATCTAATTGTGTCATGAACGGAGTACCGAATATTCTAATTTAGAATGTTTCTAAATTAGACTTATCACTCATCGAATTAATAACTAGTTTCGTCTA
>JGI26082J51739_10002058_pt1 | contig 12409 bp, 11 predicted proteins | sample SaaInl5LU_22_DNA_FD_51739 | JGI IMG/M metagenome (IMG submission 51739)
GAGTTCTTCGGATCATCCAAATAAAGCAATCATCTCTGTTCAAAGCGATAGAGGTACCGAATACGGTACCTACATTCAAGTTCAAAATGAGTTGTTAAAAGCTTATACTGAATTAAGAAACAGATTGTCTCAACAAAAATATCAAATAACCTTTGATGAGCTAGAAAAAGCTTATGACGAAGCCAAAAAGAACGCTGGGATGAAAGACAGAGTTGAAGATTTAAGAGTAAAAGTAGAGTTTATTAAAACTGCCTATCCTCAAATTATTTCTGATGCTGAACCAACATCTTAATTAATTTTAAAATTTAACAAATATGTCTAAATTTAGAAAAAAGAAGAAAGGAATGCCTGCTGTAAATACTGCAGCATTGCCTGACATCGTGTTCATGTTATTGTTTTTCTTCATGGTTACAACAACTATGAGAGAAACTGATTTGAGAATAGAAAATCCAAGACTTCCTAGTGCGACTGAAATTAAAAAGTTAGAGCATAAAAGTTTGGTTTGTACTATTTATGTAGGTAAAGCTAAGGACGAAAGTAAAGGTAGTGGATACAACAAAATTCAATTAAATGATAAAATTGCGTCCGCTGATCAAGTCCCTGCTTTTATCATTAATGCAAGAACAAAAGTGTCAGAAGCAGAAATTCCTTTTATGACAACCTCAATAAAAGCTGATAAAGAATCAAATGTTGGTACAATTACTGATATTCGTCTGAAATTGAGAGATGTAAATGCTCTAAAAATAAGTTATTCAACCCAAAAAGGTTCGAGTAATTAATTCAACTTATAGTTTTAAAAAGGGTAATTCTTATGAATTACCCTTTTTTTGTTTTTTGTATTTACCTTTTTAAAAATATTGTATCTTTATTGTTGTTATGAAAAAAAAATTATTTTTTCTTTTTTTGATTTTGTTTGTTTCTGTATCATTTGCTCAGAGAGACTCTTTACAAATTGGAGATAGGTATGCTGATGATCAAATTTATGCTTCTATTTCATACGCACAATTTAATCAACAACCGAGTATAATTAGCAAAAGCGGTTTTTCATTTGGTGTATCTACTGGATTTATAAAGGATTTTATTTTAAATAAACAAGGCACTATTTCAATCGGAATTGGTTTTGGTTATGGTTATGATTATTTNAATCATGATTTAAAAGTTCAAGAAATNAATAATACAACTGTATTTAGTGATTCTGCAAATTTAAATTCGAATATTTTCACTACACATAATTTAGAGTTTCCTTTGGAATTTCGTTGGCGAACTTCTAACGCTTTAAAGTATGATTTTTGGCGAATTTATACAGGAGTGAAGTTCCTTTACAATTTTTCAAATACCTTTCGATTTGAAGAAAATGGAACTCATTTTTCTTACAAAAATATTTCAGCTTATAACAATTTTCATTATGGAATAACATTTTCTGTTGGTTATGATGTCATAAACCTTCATGTTTTTTATAATTTAACCCCGATTTTTAAAAATGCAACTATCAATACAGAATCTGTTGATACTAGTATTTTGAAGTTTGGATTGATATTTTATATTTTATAAAATACAATAGGTAATTATTGGAGCAACTACGCCAATAAAAAATCCAATATAAATCTCTTTTGGTTTGTGGGCATTCAGGTATAATCTGGCAGAGGCTACAATTCCTGAAATCAATAAGTTAAGCATGATAATCAATATATATGATTGATTGTGAATACTACTTAACACCATAAAAAAACCTATAAAAATTCCGAATGAAAGAAGGTGAATACTCGCTTTTATTTGAAAATGGAACAAAATATATACTATTACCAATCCTAAGGATGTTGCATAAAAAAGCAAAGAGATTTCATTAAAATTTTGGATATAATGCAAGGTATTTCCAAGCAAATAAAAAACCAACAGCATAATAGCTACGGGTAATTTTCTATCATGAATTGTCTCAGTTTTATAAGANTCGATCAGTTTTAATTTTTTAAAAAGGACTAATATCAATAAAGGAATGATGTAGGTGACTATAAATACCANACTTAAAACACCTAATTTNTGAGTACTTTCAAAATTTATGGGTGATACTAAAAAGTAAAGCATCAGCCCAACAGTAGGAATAACAATTGGATGTAATAGTGCAGATATAAATTGAGGGATTTTCACAAAATTTCTTTTCGTAAACGTGCAACAGGCAAATCTAATTGTTCTCTATATTTTGCAATCGTTCTTCTGGCAATGGGATACCCTTTTTCTTTTAGNATTTCGGTTAATTTTTCGTCAGTTAGCGGTCTTTTTTTATTTTCTTCAGCAATAACAGTTTGTAAAATATTTTTAATTTCTTTGGTAGAAATATCTTCACCTTGATCATTTTTCATAGATTCTGAAAAGAATTCTTTAATCAATTTTGTTCCATAAGGAGTATTAACATATTTGCTGTTTGCAACTCTAGAAACTGTAGAAATATCCATGTTGATTTGGTCAGCAATATCTTTTAAAATCATTGGTTTTAATTTGCGCTCATCACCCGTTAAAAAATATTCGTACTGATAATGCATAATCGCATTCATGGTCACCAATAATGTTTGTTGGCGTTGTTTGATGGCATCAATAAACCATTTTGCNGAATCTAATTTTTGNTTGATAAAAAACACAGCATCTTTTTGTGACTGACTTTTTGTAGTAGCTTCTTGATATCCTTTCATCATATTGCTATATTCTTTAGAAATATGCAATTCNGGAGCATTTCTAGAATTCAACGTTAATTCTAGTTCCCCATCAGTAATTTTGATCGAAAAATCAGGCACAATTTGTTCTGCAAATTTATTGTTTCCTGAATATGAACTTCCGGGTTTTGGATTTAATTTTGAAATTTCTGTATTGATTAATTTCAATTCCTCCTCAGAAATTTCATATTTTTCTTGTAGTTTTTCGTAGTGTTTTTTTACAAAATGATCAAAAGCATTTTCTAAAATATTAATCGCTAAAGTTCTTATTTTATTGGTTTCTTTTGATTTCAATTGAATAATCAAACACTCTTTTAAATTTCTTGCACCAATGCCAATTGGATCTAAATTGTGAACTACAGCTGTTAATATTTGAATTACTTTTTCTTCGGTTGTAAAGACATTTGCTGAAAAAGCCAAATCATCTACCAAATCAATAATTTCTCTTCTGATATAACCACTATCATCAATGCTGCCAACTAAATATTCAGCAATAGTAAATTCATCATCCGTTAAACGAAAGGTGTTTAATTGATTTTTCAATGACTGATGAAAACTGATTCCTGCTTCGTAAGGCACATTTTTTTCTTCATCATCTGCTGAATAATTGTTTGCATGAGTTTTATAACTGGGTACTTCATCATCGCTCAAATACTCATCAATATTGATGTCATCAGCATTTATTTTTTCAGTACCAATATCATCCTCATACTCATTTGACAAATCGTCGTCGTAATTATCAGTTTCTTGTTTTCCGTCATCAAGAGCAGGATTTTCTTCCAATTCTTGTTTCAATCGCTCTTCAAATGCTTGCGTAGGTAATTGAATCAACTTCATCAACTGGATTTGTTGTGGAGATAATTTTTGTTGGAGTTTGAATTGTAAACTTTGCTTTAACATAAAGACAAAGATAATAATTAAGACAAAAATAAAATCGCCATTATTTGAGGAATGACGATTGTTTTTATAAAGTTATTTTTGAAGCTTAAAAATCAGCATTTTGAGGCGTTCTTGGAAATGGAATTACATCGCGAATGTTGCTCATTCCTGTTGAAAACTGAACCAATCTTTCAAAGCCTAGACCAAAACCCGAATGAACTGCAGTACCAAATTTTCGTAAATCTAAATACCACCACAACTCTTCCTCTTCAATGCCAAGCGCTTTCATTTTTGCAACCAACACATCAAAACGTTCTTCTCTTTGACTTCCTCCAACAATTTCTCCAATGCCAGGAAATAGCACATCCATGGCCCGAACTGTTTTTCCATCATCATTCAAACGCATGTAAAATGCTTTGATGTTTGCAGGATAATCGTATAAAATTACAGGACATTTGAAGTGAGTTTCTACTAAAAAACGCTCGTGTTCTGATTGTAAATCAGCACCCCATTCGTTGATTGGATATTGAAATTTTTTCTTTTTATTTGGGGTAGAATTTCTTAAAATATCAATCGCTTCTGTATAAGAAACACGTTTAAAATTGTTGTCAATCACAAAATGTAATTTTTCTAACAAGTTCATTTCACTTCGTTCGATCATAGGTTTTGTTTTCTCCTCATCTAACAAACGTTGATTTAAAAATTCTAAATCATCTGTACAATGTTTTAAGATGTATTTCAAAACCGATTTGATAAAATCTTCTGCCAAATCCATATTACCTTCCAAATCCATAAAAGCAACTTCGGGTTCAATCATCCAAAACTCTGCTAAATGTCTGGTTGTATTTGAATTTTCGGCTCTAAAAGTTGGTCCAAAAGTGTACGCTTTTCCTAAAGACATGGCATACGCTTCTGCTTCTAATTGACCAGAAACTGTTAAATTTGTTTCTTTTCCGAAGAAATCTTTAGAATAATCTATGTTTCCATCTTCTGTTAATGGTGCTTTTGATGGATGAAGAGTTGTTACGCGAAACATTTCTCCTGCACCCTCTGCATCTGATCCTGTTATAATAGGCGTATTAACATAGTTAAAACCGTTTTCTTGAAAATAGGTATGAACAGCAAATGATAGTTTAGAACGAACACGCATTACTGCTCCAAAAGTATTGGTTCTTGTTCGTAAATGAGCATTTTCCCTTAAAAACTCAAAGCTGTGTTTTTTAGGTTGAATTGGATATTCTTCAGGATTTGAATCTCCTAAAATTTCAATTTCAGAAACTTGAATTTCAACAGATTGTCCTTTGCCTTGACTTTCAATTACATCACCTTTTACAGCAATGGCAGCTCCTGTTGTAATTCTTTTTAATGTTTCTTCAGGAGTGGTTTCAAAGTCAATTACACATTGAATATTTTTGATGGTAGAACCATCATTCAAAGCAATAAAACGATTGCTTCTAAAAGTCCTAACCCAACCTTTAAGTACAATTTCTTGAGAAATAATAGCTGAATTTAAAATTTCAACAATGCTCTTTTCTGTCATTTTTTATCAATTTTATGGATGTAAAATATAATTTTTCTGAAATGAGTGTAAAGATACTTTTTTGCATTAAGAATACAATAGTTCAACTTTTAATAATCGAGATAATTTTAGTCTTCTATTTTTTCATCTTCTACAGGAATAATTTCCATTGCAGGTTCTTTAAATATCTTTTTATTGGCTATTTTCTTTTCAAAAGTTAATAATAATGATGGCAACAACAATAAGTTTGAAACCATCGCAAATAACAATGTTATAGAAACCAAACCACCTAGAGCAATTGTGCCTCCAAAACTAGACAATGTAAATACTAAAAATCCAAAAAATAGCACAATAGATGTATAAAACATACTTACCCCGGTTTCACGCAAAGCTGCAAAAACAGAAGGTTTTATACGCCAATTATGGGCTATCAATTCTTGTCGATATTTTGCCAAAAAGTGAATGGTATCATCTACCGAAATCCGAAAGCAATGCTGAAAACTAAAATAGTTGATGGTTTAATTGGAATATCAAAAAAGCCCATCAATCCAGCTGTAATTAATAATGGCAAAATATTGGGCAGTAATGAAATTAAAATCATTTGTGGCGAACGAAACATCCATGCCATAAAAATTGAAATAAGCACAATTGCTAATGATAATGAAAGTACTAAATTATTAATCAAATAATTGGTTCCTTTAATAAAAACCAACGCTTTTCCTGTCAAACTTAGAGTGTATTTTTCTTTGTCAAATTCTTTATCAATAACTGTTTGGATTCTTTCTTGAATGTCATCCATTTTTTCAGTCCCAATATCTTTCATAAAAGTCGTAATTCGAGCATAACGACCTGTAGAATTTACAAAACTTTTTAGCATTCCGGTATCATTACTTGAGTTTTTGGTGTAGGCAAAAATGTAATTTTGTTCTTGACTTGTAGGTAATTGATAGTATTTTGGATTTCCTTGGTAGTAAGCTTGTTTAGAGTATTTTACCAAATTTACTACTGATATTGGTTTTGATAATTCAGGGAAAGTTTCAATTGTTTCATTGATTTTTTCCATCTTTTTTAAGGTGGACAATTTCATGACACCTTTTTCTTTTTTAGTATCAATCAAAATTTCTAAAGGCATAATGCCACCAAACTCGTTTTCAAAAAACTTGATGTCTTTATAAAAACCCATACTTTTTGGCATATCTTCAATCAAACTTCCTGAAACACGAATTTGATACACGCCAATAATTCCAAAAATAATGATAATTACAGAAGTAAAATAAATGCCAATTCGATAATCACGTACCGTTTTTTCCATCCAATCCACTACATTTTCAATCCATTTGCGTTCCAAATGATTCAAATGTTTCTTTTTTGGAAGTGGCATAAAACTGTAAATTATCGGAATAATCAATAATGCTAAAATAAAAATACTTACAATGTTGACGGATGCTAAAATTCCGAATTCTCTTAATAAGTCACTTTTTACAAATACAAAAGTTGCAAAACCAGCAGCAGTGGTGATGTTTGTCATCAAAGTTGCATTTCCGATTTTGGTAATTACACGTTGCAAAGATTTTGCTTGATTGCCATGTTTTTTAATTTCTTGTTGGTATTTATTGATCAAGAAAACAGCATTTGGTACTCCAATAACAATAATTAATGGCGGAATTAATGCTGATAAAACAGTCACTTCAAAACGGAACCAACCAATAAAACCAAATGCCCAAGTAACGCCAATCAATACTACTAGAAGCGTAATAAAAGTGGCTCTATAGGATCTAAAAAAGAAAAAGAAAATAACGGCTGTAATCAGTAAAGCTCCTAAAACAAACAGTAAAATTTCATCTTGAATATTTTGAGAATTCAGCGTTCGGATGTAAGGCATTCCAGAAATGCGAACATCAACTTCGTGTTCTTTTTCAAATTGTTCTACGACAGGAATCAGTTTATTGAAAATAAAATCTCTACGGACAGGCGTATTAATCAACTCCTTTTTGATATAAATAGCTGTTTGTAAAGTTCCTGTATTTTTATTGAATAATAAATTGTCGTAAAAAGGTAATTTCTCAAAAAGTTGTTTTTTGATGGCTAGAACTTCTTCTTTAGTTTTTGGATCATCTTCAAATAAAGGTTCTAAGACAAATTTTCGTTTACTTCTGTCAGCTTTTAATTTCTGAATATCAGAAATAGAGAGTGTAAAATCGACTTCTTCTAAATCTTCAAAATTGTCAATCAAATGATTCCAAGCATTGAATTTTTTTGGAGAAAAAACAGAAGAATCTTTAATTCCAAGAATTACTAAATTTCCTTCTTCCCCAAAAATTTCTAAAAAGGTATTGTATTCAAGATTTACCTCATGGTTCTCAGGAAGTAAGTTTGCTTCGGTATATGAAAATTTCATATACTTTATTTGTGAAGCTAATAAACCTGTGATGATGGCAATTATCAATAAAACCAAGTAACGGTTTCTTAAAATGATACCCGCAGCTTTTGTCCAGAAATTCATTTAAAAAATTTATGCAAAGGTAACTAATTGTCTTTGCGATTAAAAACAAAAAAGAGTGTTAAAAAAAACACTCTTTAAAATATGATTTGTAAAGATTTTAACTAGACAGTCATGATTTCTTTTTCTTTCACAACCAAGATATCATCAATCTTTTTTACGTAAGCATCTGTCAATTTTTGAACGTCATCTTCCGCAATTTTTTTCAAATCTTCAGAAACATCTAATTTTTTGATGTCATTATTGGCATCTTTTCTCGCATTTCTAATACCAACTTTTGCATGTTCTGCTTCTGCTTTTGCTTGTTTTGTCAGTCCCACTCTTCGTTCTTCCGTTAATGGTGGAACGTTTATCATGATAACGTCTCCATTATTCATAGGATTGAAACCTAAATTTGCCAATTGAATTGCTTTTTCAATTACTTGAAGCATGTTTTTTTCCCAAGGTTGAATCGTTAATGTCCTTGGATCAGGTGTGCTTACACTAGCAACTTGCGATAAAGGTGTTTGCGAACCATAATAGTCAACTAAAACAGTTCCTAACATTGCAGGAGTTGCTTTTCCAGCTCTGATGGCACGAAATTCTTTTTCCAAATGCGCAATAGCACTATCCATGGCTTCTTTTGCAGTATCTAGTATAAAATCTANTTCCTCGTTCATTATTTCTGTAACTTAAAAAAAATTATTGTTTAAATNTTAATCAATGTTCCTATTTTTTCTCCAGAAACCAATTTTAACAAGTTTCCTGTTTTATTCATGTCAAAAATGATAATNGGCAAGTTGTTTTCTTCNCTCAATGTAAATGCNGTCATATCCATNACTTTCAATCCTTTTTCTATAACATCTTTGAAGGTGATATTTTCAAATTTAATAGCATTTTTAAACTTTTCAGGATCAGCATCATACACACCATCAACTCTAGTTCCTTTTAAAATCGCATCAGCATCAATTTCGATCGCTCTTAAAACAGCAGCTGTATCTGTAGTAAAATAAGGATTTCCAGTTCCTGCACCAAAAATTACAACTCGACCTTTTTCTAAATGTCTGATTGCTTTTCTGCGGATATATGGTTCAGCTACTTCTTTTATTTCGAGTGCAGTTTGTAATCNTGTAAACACATTTTCCGCTTCTAATGCGCTTTGTAAAGCCAAACCATTGATACACGTTGCCAACATTCCCATGTGATCTCCTTGAACACGATCCATACCATTACTTGCCCCAGCGACACCTCTAAAAATATTTCCTCCTCCAATCACAATGGCAACTTCAATGCCTTTATCAACAACTTTTTTAATTTCTTTAGCATATTCTGAAAGACGTTTTGGGTCAATTCCGTAATTGCGATCACCCATTAAGGCTTCTCCACTCAATTTTAAAAGGATTCTTTTGTAGTGCATTTTTGATTACTTTTTAGTAAATCCTTCTTAAATTGAGGATAAAAGTTGTGCAAAATTAAGGATTTTTTTTAAATCTCTAAAAATGTGTTCATAGAAATACTTTCTTTTTTTTGGAATAATTTTAAGAATGAATTCAACTCAAATTGAATAATTTAAACCTTTGTAGCATCAATAAAATTGATTAATTTTGCACTCGATTTTTTAAGAACTAGAGAAATAGAACTAATGAATATTACAAAAGAAAATTTAGACGCCTTAAATGCAGTGGTAAAAGTTGATATTGAAGCAACAGATTATCAAGAGAAAGTAGACAAAATGTTGACTGATTATCGCAAAAAAGCCAATATTCCGGGATTCAGAAAAGGCCAAGTTCCAATGGGATTGATCAAAAAGCAATATGGAAAATCTGTAATGATTGATGAAGTAAATAAATTGCTTCAAAGCGCTTTGAATAAGTTTATAAATGAGGAAAAATTAGATATTTTAGGAAATCCATTGCCGAGAATCAAAGATGATTTTAATTGGGATGCAGCTACTTTTTCTTTCGAATTTGAATTAGGTTTAGCACCACAATTTGACATNGATTTAAAGGCCAAAAAAAAGGTTGTAATGAAAAAAATTATTGCAACAGATTCTTTGATTGATGAAGAAGTTCAAAATATTCAAGCGCGTTATGGTAAAATGAGTTCTTTAGATGAAATTACTGAAGGAGCAAACGTGACAGCCACTTTTGTTAATGAAGAAAAAGAAATCAATAAAAAATCAACATTCAGAATTAGTGAATTGAAAAGTCAACAAAATGTGTTGATTGGTGCAAAATTAGGTGATGTTGTCTCTCTAGAAACCAAAGATTTATTTGAAGACGAGCACAGATTACAACATTTATTAGGTGTTTCTCATGATATTATCCATGGATTAGACATCACAATTTCTACGACAATTGAGGACATCACCAAAACAGATTTGGCGGATTTAGATCAAGAATTATTTGATAAATTATTTGCTGACGGAAGCGTAACAACGGCTACTGAATTGAGAGAAAAAATAAAAGAAGATGCTGAAAAACAATTCCAACAACAAGCGGATCAGCAATTTTTGAATGAAACAATTGAGTATTTAATAGAAAATACAAAATTCGATTTACCAGTTGCATTTTTACAAAAATGGTTGCAAACCGCAGGTGAAAAAGCATTGACTTTAGAGGAGGCAATTGAAGAATATAACAAATCAGAGAAAGGATTGCGTTATCAATTGATTGAAGGAAAAATCTTAAAAGACAACGAAATTCGCATTGATTATGCTGAATTAGTTGATTACACGAAAGGTTTTATTCGCATGCAGATGGCACAATTCGGAAACTTAGATCCAGAAGAAAAAGAATTGGAAGACATTGCAGGCCGAATTTTGCAAAACAAAGACGAAGCTCAAAAATTACAGACTCAAGTAATCAGCCAAAAATTGTTGGCTTTCTATAAAGAAAACATGACATTTGATACGAAAGAAATTTCTTACGAAGATTTTATCAAAGAAGCATATCATTAAAAACATCTTTAAAAGAGTTAAATTTTTTGAAAAAATAAAAACCTGAATTTAAAAATTCAGGTTTTTTTTCAATTANACTATCAAATTACCAACATAAAGAGAATAGTTAGTATCTTTGTATAGTAAATTAAAACACTTCATAACAATGGATTTCGCAAAAGAATTTGAAAAATACGCCACTAAACAAAAAGGAATAAGCAGCACTTATTTCTCGCAAATAACAAGTAGTTTGACACCTTATATTATGGAAGAACGTCAAATGAACATCACTCAAATGGATGTTTTTTCACGTTTGATGATGGACAGAATTATATTTTTAGGAACAGGAATCAATGATCAGGTCGCAAATGTTATTCAAGCGCAATTACTTTTTTTAGAAAGTGTAGATGCAAGTAAAGACATTTCTATTTACATCAATTCTCCAGGCGGAGGAGTGTATGCAGGTTTAGGAATTTATGACACTATGCAGTTTATAAAACCTGATGTTGCTACTATTTGCACAGGAATGGCAGCTTCAATGGGTGCAGTTTTAATGTGTGCTGGAGCAAAAGGAAAACGTTCGGCATTACCACATTCAAGAGTAATGATTCATCAGCCAATGAGTGGAACTCAAGGTCAAGTTTCGGATATGGAGATAACCATCAAAGAAACTATTAAATTAAGAGATGAATTATACTCCATCATTTCTTTTCATTCAGGTCAGCCTTTTGATAAAATTCAGAAAGATTCTGATAGAGATTACTGGATGAAATCTTATGAAGCAAGAGAATATGGAATGATTGATGAAGTTTTAGAAAGAAAATTATAATAACTAACAGCAAAAAGCTACAAGCCAAAATCAAAAAAATGGCAAAAGACGATAATTTAGAGTGCTCTTTTTGTGGACGAAAAAAATCGGAAACAGATTTATTAATTGCAGGGATGGATGCCCATATTTGTGATCAATGTATTGAACAAGCTCATGGAATTGTAAAAGAAGAAATTTTACAAACCAAAAAAAGCAAGCTTTCAAAAACACTTACTGTAAAAAAGCCACAAGAAATAAAACAATTTCTAGACCAATACATCATAGGTCAAGAAGAAACAAAACGATCAATGTCTGTAGCTGTATACAATCATTATAAAAGATTGTTGCAAAAAGATACCAATGATGATGTGGAAATAGAAAAAAGCAACATCATTTTAGTAGGTGAAACTGGTACAGGAAAAACATTAGTTGCAAAAACTATTGCACGAATGTTGAATGTTCCTTTTGCAATTGTCGATGCAACTGTGTTAACACAAGCTGGTTATGTAGGTGAAGATGTAGAAAGCATTTTAAGCAGATTGTTGCAAGCAGCAGATTACGATGTTGCAAAGGCAGAAAAAGGTATTGTTTTTATTGATGAAATTGATAAAATTGCCAGAAAAGGAGACAATCCATCAATAACTAGAGATGTTTCTGGCGAAGGTGTGCAACAAGCTTTATTAAAATTACTAGAAGGGACAGTGGTAAATGTAGCTCCACAAGGAGGAAGAAAACACCCAGAACAAACTGGCGAAGGTGTGCAACAAGCTTTATTAAAATTACTAGAAGGGACAGTGGTAAATGTAGCTCCACAAGGAGGAAGAAAACACCCAGAACAAAAGTTTACGGAAGTTGATACTAAAAATATTTTATTCATTGCGGGAGGTGCATTTTCAGGAATTGAAAGAAACATCAGTAAACGTCTAAATATGCAAGCTGTTGGTTTTAGCGCATCTTTAGATGAAGATGGTATTGACCAAGAAAACTTATTAAAATACATCACACCTTCTGATTTAAAATCATTCGGTTTAATCCCTGAAATTATTGGGCGATTACCCGTTTTAACTTTTATGAATCCTCT
>JGI26082J51739_10002059_pt1 | contig 12405 bp, 10 predicted proteins | sample SaaInl5LU_22_DNA_FD_51739 | JGI IMG/M metagenome (IMG submission 51739)
TTGTTTTTAATATTAAATTATTTTAATTTTCAGGCTTGTGCTTTTATAGATTTTTGCCACAGATGCAGAGTAAAGCGGGTGCGCAGGTGTTTATAGTATTAGCTAGCCTGAGGTTGTAAATCGCCATCGACCTATAGTTAGCATGATAATTTAGTTACAATCGCTCCATTGCAAAATACACAAGCGCATCGCGAGCCTTTGAAATAGGAATTTGTTTGAATGTCCGGAAATAGTTACGGCAAGCTGTTCACCCTGAGTACCTTTGGCGAAAGTCACGGCCCCGCATTGGGTTGTGTAATCGATGGTTGTCCGCCGGGTATCGATATTTCAGTCGAAGATCTACAGATCGATCTAGACCGTCGCAAGCCCGGAACATCGCGCCACACCACGCAACGTCGCGAAGCGGACGAAGTACGCATTCTCGGTGGCGTATTTGAGGGTAAAACAACGGGTACCTCCATCGGTTTGTTGATTGAAAACACTGATCAGCGCTCTAAGGACTATTCCGATATCAAGGATAGCTTTCGCCCAGCTCACGCCGACTATACCTACCACCATAAATACGGCATCCGTGACTACCGTGGAGGCGGTCGTTCATCGGCTCGCGAGACCGCGATGCGTGTTGCCGCAGGTGCTATCGCCAAGAAAGTGTTAGCAAAAGAGGGTATTCATATTCGTGGATACCTGTCGCAGCTAGGTCCAATTGCAATCGATCCTAGCCGTTTCGACTGGGATCAGGTTGAGCAGAACCCCTTCTTTTGCCCTGATGCTACTGCTGCAGACGAGATGGTGGGTTACATGGATGCCCTGCGTAAGGAAGGTAACTCTGTAGGTGCCAAGATTTCAGTGGTTGCCTCTGGCGTCCCTGTTGGACTTGGTGAACCTATTTTTGACCGCCTTGATGCCGAACTCGCCCATGCGTTAATGAGCATTAATGCGGTTAAAGGGGTAGAGATCGGCGACGGCTTTGCGGTTGTTGCGCAAAAAGGCACAGAGCATCGCGATGAAATGACTCCCGAGGGGTTCCTAAGTAACCACGCGGGCGGAATTTTGGGCGGAATCTCTAGCGGCCAGGATATAGTGGCGCATATTGCCTTGAAACCTACCTCAAGTATGCGTCTGCCTGGAAAAAGCATTGATATTTACGGTAATGCGATAGAGGTCATCACTAAGGGCCGTCACGACCCATGTGTGGGTATTCGTGCAACGCCTATTGCAGAAGCGATGATGGCGTTAACCCTGGTTGACCACCTGTTGCGCCACCGCGCACAGAACGCAGGCGTTAAAGTAGACACACCTGTTCTTGGTCAACTCTAACGGCTATAACTGTTCAGTTTTATTAAAACCGCAGCTCAGTCTGCGGTTTTTTATCGATTCAATAAGTGTTTGAAATGGGTATCAGCCGTCTTAGTGTGTGTATTGGGCGCCGCATAATTTTTTAATTATAGTCAAAAGCTATGGATACACAGAGGGTTTGGATTTTTAGTGATTGAAATCTAATGATTTTTTGTTTTTTCAGCGAAAATAACGATAGCAAAAATTAATTGTTATCAAAGAAATAAATCTTTGTGTGAAATACCTTTTATCGCACAATTCGCCCNTTAAACCAGTCGCAGCCGATAGAGAGCTAGACTATAGTTTCGTTTACTGTTTGACCTTAATAAAACTGGAGACCGCTAGAATGAAGAGCCGCCTTACGCAGATCGCGTTAAGTTTGTCATTGGTGACCGCTGTTTCTGTTCAGGCAGAAGAGGTTGTGCATGTGTATAACTGGTCTGACTACATCGCAGAAGATACCCTCGCTAATTTTGAAGCTGAAACCGGTATTCGCGTTGTGTATGACGTGTTCGACGGTAACGAAGTTGTTGAAGCCAAGTTGCTATCTGGACGTTCAGGATATGACGTTGTTGTCCCGACCAACAACTTTTTAGCTAAACAGATCAAGGCTGGTGCATTCGCCGAGTTAGATCGTAGCAAACTGACTAACTGGGGTAACCTAACACCTGAATTGATGCAGCAGCTTACACTGGCTGATCCGGGCAATAGCCATGGTGTCCCTTACCTTTGGGGCACCAACGGGATTGGATATAACGAAGATAAGGTGAAAGAGGTTTTAGGCGAGAATGCACCGGTTGATTCGTTAGAGTTGTTATTTAACCCAGAAAACGCTGCCAAGCTCTCCTCGTGTGGGCTGTCATTCCTTGATTCAGCTGACGAGGTGCTCCCACAAGTACTGGTTTACTTGGGTCTTGACCCGAACACAAAAAACCCAGCCGATATTGATGCAGCGGCAGAGCATATGAAGTTGCTACGTCCATACGTAACGTACTTCCACTCATCACGCTACATTACTGATCTTGCAAATGGTGATATCTGTGTCGCTTTTGGGTACTCAGGTGACGTGTTGCAAGCGGCTGACCGTGCTGACGAAGCGGGTAATGGTCAGTCTATCAATTACAGTATTCCTAAAGAGGGTGCTAACCTCTGGTTTGATATGTTGGCGATTCCAGCTGATGCAACTAACAAGGAAAACGCACACACATTTATAAACTACCTGTTGCGTCCAGAAGTCATCGCCAACATTACTAACTACGTCGCTTATGCAAATCCAAACGCTAAAGCCTTTGAGTTAGTCGATGAAGAGGTGCGTACAGATACGCGTATCTACCCAAGCCAAGCGGTGTTGCAGAAACTGTACATGCAGGACGTACGTGCAATGAACGTTCAGCGTAAAATGACGCGTGCTTGGACAGCTATCAAGTCCGGTCGCTAGTCTCTGTCGTAAAAGTGCGGGCAGCCTTTGCTGCCCGCAGCCGTTTTGATCGGTATACATCTTAGTTTTGAGGATTCACAGCTTGATCGATAATCTCTCCTCGTTACTTAAAATCGAATCGCTTACCAAGGTGTTTGATGAAGTTCGTGCCGTTGATGAGCTGAATTTAGAAATTCGTAAAGGCGAGATATTTGCGCTTTTAGGTGGCTCTGGCTCTGGAAAATCGACACTGCTTAGAATGATCGCTGGTTTTGAAAAGCCTACACAGGGTCGCATCTATCTAGATGATCAAGATATAACCGATTTAGCACCGCACCAGCGTCCTATCAATATGATGTTCCAGAGTTACGCGCTCTTTCCGCATATGTCGGTAGAGCAGAACATCGCTTTTGGACTTAAACGCGACGGCCTACCACGAGATGAAATCACCGCGCGTGTGGCTGAGATGCTCAGTCTGGTTGATATGAGTAACTATGGTAAACGTAAGCCGCATCAGCTCTCTGGCGGGCAACGTCAGCGTGTTGCCTTGGCGCGTTCATTAGCAAAACGACCTAAGCTTTTGCTTCTTGATGAGCCCATGGGTGCATTGGATAAAAAACTGCGCACGCGAATGCAGCTTGAGTTGGTGGGTATCATCGAACAGGTTGGCGTTACCTGTGTCATGGTAACGCACGATCAAGAAGAGGCGATGACCATGGCCGATCGTATCGCCATCATGGATGCTGGCTGGTTAGCGCAAATAGGTACCCCAAAAGATATCTACGAAGCACCTAATTCTCGTAGCGTGGCCGAGTTTGTTGGCTTGGTGAATCTTTTCGAAGGCGAGATTGCTGATGATGCCAGTGATCATGCTTTGATTCAGTGTGATCAGCTTAGCGTTCCTATTTACGTGGGTTACGGCGTTACAACACAGCTGGAAGATAAGCGGGTTTGCTATGCCTTGCGCCCTGAAAAGATTGTACTGTCTAGCGAGCATCCCAATCAGCCCCATAATTGGGCTGCGGGGGTTATTGATGACATCGCATACCTAGGGGGGCTTTCAATTTATTATGTCCGCCTTGCCAGTGGGGCACGTATTCAGTGTGTCCAGGCCAATGCGTTACGTCAAGCTGATCGTTTAACCTGGCAAACCCACGTCTATCTATCCTGGGAAGATGATGCGGGTGTGGTACTCCTTTCATGAAACTACCGGCTCTTAAGTTAGGTAAACGCACACTTATTAGCGTTCCAACAATCTGGTTGCTACTGTTTTTTGCGATCCCATTTTTGATTGTGTTAAAGATTAGTTTCTCTATGGCGGCGGTTGCTATTCCGCCATACGAGCCGCTGTTTCAATTTTTTGACGAGACCTTTCAGATCAGCCTGAACTTCGGTAACTATTTGCTGCTGTTGGATGATCCCTTGTATGCCGAGGCGTTTTTAGGTTCGTTGAAAATTGCGAGTGTCTCTACATTACTTGCACTGGCTTTGGGTTACCCCATAGCGCTTGGTATTGCGCGTGCCTCGCCGCGTTGGCAGTCATTACTGCTTTTGTTGATCATTTTGCCGTCTTGGACCTCTTTCTTGATTCGCGTTTACGCTTGGATGGGGCTTCTCAGTAACTCTGGCCTGATAAATTCGCTGTTAATCTCAATTGGGTTTATTGAAGAACCTATTCAGATGCTCAATACCGATTTTGCGGTCTATGTCGGTATTGTCTACTGTTACCTACCGTTTATGGTTTTACCGCTATATGCCAACCTGGTTAAGCAGGACCCTCAATTGTTAGAGGCGGCCTCAGATCTTGGCGCTAGTCGCGTGCATGCGTTTCTGAGTATCACATTACCCCTGTCGCTCGGTGGCATTATTGCAGGGTCTATGTTGGTGTTTATTCCGGTAGTGGGGGAGTTCGTTATACCTGAGCTGCTCGGTGGTCCAGACTCACTTATGATAGGCAAGGTTCTCTGGCAAGAGTTCTTTAATAACCGTGATTGGCCTGTGGCGTCGGCACTTGCGATAACGCTTCTGGTGATACTGATTATCCCCATAGCTTGGTTTAACGCCCAGCAGAGCGCCAGTCTGGAGGATGAACGATGAGATCATTCTCTCTTTCACGGATTATGATGTTTATCGGTTTTGCTTTTTTATATTTGCCGATGTTAGTGCTGATTATTTACTCTTTTAACGCCTCGCGTCTGGTGACTGTTTGGGGCGGTTGGTCAACAGAGTGGTACTCAGTGTTACTCGAGGATCAGCAGCTGATTGATGCGGTGAGTACTAGTTTAACCCTGGCTTTTATCAGTGCGTCTATGGCTCTGGTGTTAGGAACTATGGCCGGTTTTGTATTGACCAGTTTCAAACGTAGCCGCTCGCGCTCGCTACTCTCTAATATGGTTGCCGCACCTTTGGTTATGCCAGAGGTCATCACAGGTCTGAGCTTATTACTCCTGTTTGTGCAGTTATCGGACACCTTAGGTTGGCCTGCCGAGCGCGGCATGTCCACCCTCTGGATCGCTCACTCTACCTTCTGTTCAGCCTATGTTGCAGTCATCGTTAGTTCACGTCTGCGTGAGCGCGATCGCACCTTGGAAGAGGCCGCTATGGATCTGGGGGCGACACCACTGCAAACCTTTTTCTTGATCACAATTCCCGGTATAGCACCTGGATTGATTGCAGGCTGGTTGCTGGCATTCTCACTGTCATTGGATGATCTGGTTATTGCCAGCTTCGCTTCGGGTCCGGGCTCAACGACCTTGCCTATGTTAGTCTTCTCATCGGTGCGCATGGGGGTCTCCCCAAAGATAAATGCGCTGGCCAGTATGATGCTCTTATCCATCTCGCTGTTAGCGATAATCGCGTGGCTACTAGTGGAGCGCAGTAAAAACCGTAATCGCTAGACTGATGTGTAGTTTACTTCGGTATGAGACTGACCTAATTAACCTCTTGGTATGTGTAGCGCTTTGGCTCTAGCTTTTTGGGATTTTACGAGCAGCTAACGAGCGACTAACACGTGCTTAGGGAGCGTCTTAATTGCGCTTTTGAACACCTATCAATTTCCAATTGAGCGATTTAATGACCAAAAAATCGCCTCGGGCCATTAACTTCTGTAAAATACCGCGTTTTGTTTTTAGGTCTTGGTGGGTCTGATGCTCAAAACGCCGTTTTATCTAGTCGACAAAGTTAAATTGCAGCAAAACCTTGAGAAAATCGCGTACGTTCGCGAGCAATCGGGTGCAAAATCTTTGTTGGCCCTTAAGTGCTTCGCAACCTGGTCGGTATTCGATCTCATGTCTGAGTACATGGACGGTACAACCTCATCCTCTTTGTATGAAGTGAAGCTGGGTTATGAAAAGTTTCGCGGTGAGACGCACGCCTATTCAGTTGCCTATGCAGATGATGAAATTGAGGAGGTGGTCGCCAACTCCGATAAGATTATATTCAACAGCATTAATCAACTTGAGCGTTTTGAAACCCAGACAACCAATACAGCGCGTGGCTTAAGAGTAAATCCGGGGGTTAGTACCTCTGAGTTCATTATTGCAGATCCTGCACGGCCATTTAGTCGCTTAGGCGAGTGGGACCCTGCACGAATCGAAACAGCCGTTGAAAAGATATCGGGTTTTATGTTCCACAATAACTGTGAGAACGACGATTTTGACCGTTTCGATGAGATGCTAACGTTGATTGAGCAGACCTTTGGTCATCTTATCGAGAAGATGCAGTGGATAAGTCTGGGCGGGGGTATCCATTTCACCGGTGATGATTATCCGATAGACCTGTTCTGCGCAAGGCTAAAACGCTTTGCAGATCGCTTTGGCGTTCAGGTCTATTTAGAGCCCGGTGAGGCAGCTATTACCAAGAGCACAACCTTAGAGGTAACTGTGCTCGATACACTTTACAACGGTAAAGATCTTGCCATCGTCGATAGCTCGATAGAGGCACATATGCTCGATCTTTTAATCTACCGTGAAAACGCACGAATGACGCCTTGCGATGGGAAACATCGCTATCAGATATGCGGAAAATCCTGTTTGGCAGGCGATATCTTTGGTGAGTTCAACTTCAATGAACCTTTAAAACCTGGCGATAGAATCTCGATAGAGGATGCTGGCGGGTACACCATGGTGAAAAAGAACTGGTTTAACGGCGTTAGGATGCCCTCTATCGCGGTTAAGCAGCTTGATGGCAGTATCGAGTTAGTTCGCGAGTTTGGCTATGAGGACTTCGTTGCTAACCTCTCCTAGGTCATCTCAGCGAGACGACCAAAAGGGTTATTAGCTCGTAGATATCTACTTGATTAACGAAAGCATGAGAAGTGGGTCTGTAAATGAAAAAGAATGTTCTAATTATTGGCGGCGGTGGTGTCGCCCAGGTGGTGGCGCATAAATGCGCCCAACACAACGATATTCTCGGTGATATCGCAATCGCTTCGCGTACTAAAGAGAAGTGTGATGCCATCATCGAGAGCGTTCATCTAAAAGGTGCTATGAAGGTTGAGGCAAAGCTGACTGCATACGCATTGGACGCAATGGATACAGCGGCCACCGCTCAATTGATCCGCGAAACTGGATCGCAGATCGTATTAAACGTCGGATCAAGCTTTGTAAATATGTCAGTTCTTGAGGCCTGCATTGAAACCGGTGTAGCCTATCTTGATACCGCAATTCATGAAGATCCTTTAAAGATTTGTGAAACCCCACCCTGGTACGCTAACTACGAATGGCAGCGTCGCGAGCGTTGTAAAGCCACGGGTACTACCGCCATTCTTGGCTGTGGCTTTGATCCCGGTGTTGTAAATGCCTATGCCGCCCTCGCGAAAAACGAGTACTTCGATACCCTTGAATCGATCGATATTATCGACATAAACGCTGGCGACCACGGTCACTGGTTTGCGACTAATTTCGATCCCGAGATTAACTTTCGTGAGTTCACTGGAAGCGTCTACTCTTGGCAAAACAATCAGTGGCAAACTAACCAGATGTTTGAAGTCAGCCGTACCGATGACCTGCCGGTGGTCGGCGAGTGTACCAGCTACATGACAGGACATGATGAGATCCACTCTCTTTCCGCTAACTTAGATTGCCCTAATGTGCGCTTCTGGATGGGCTTCGGTGAACGCTACATTACAGTATTTAACGTATTAAAAAACTTAGGTCTTCTCTCTGAGAAACCGGTGATGACTGCAGAAGGGCTTGAAGTTGTTCCGCTCAAAGTGGTCAAAGCCTGCCTGCCTGATCCCGCTTCTTTAGCTCCCAACTACATTGGCAAAACTTGTATTGGTGATCAGGTTAAGGGGTTGAAAGATGGTATGCCACGCGAACTCTTTATTTATAATGTGGCTGATCATCAAGAGGCCTACAACGAAGTTGGTAGCCAGGGTATTTCATACACTGCAGGTGTTCCACCGGTCGCTGCGGCGCTTCTAATTGCGTCTGGTGAGTGGGATTGCCAATCGATGGTGAACGTTGAAGAGCTTGACCCACGTCCATTCTTAAACCACCTAAACCAGATGGGCCTCAGTACATGGATTCGTGACGAAAATGGTGAGCGCCCTCTGAGCTTCAATTAAAATATTATCTATCGAATTAAAGACCCAGTGGTATAACGCACATTAGGCTAGCTGCGAATAAGTCCAGCCGATTCATCAACGACTTATTCGCAGTTACCTCTCATATTTTTAGCTACCGGCTAATTGGATATGTTGCTGTTGCATAATAATCCTATATAAAAAGTGAGATGAGACTATACTGTTTGCAGATACTGTAGGCCTTTGCTTGCAGTTTAAATGCTTTGTTATGTATAGGCGGTAAGATGACGTACCCTTTTGATAACGCTCTTTCCGCTATGCTTAGAGTCGCCCCCGTCTCAATGGCGGTGTTCGATAAAGAGATGATTTATCTCTACCACACCCAGAAATGGGTGGAGGATTATGACCTTAGTCCACAGAACCTTGTGGGTCTTTCTCATTTTGATGCATTTCCTGAATCCGATGAACAGTGGGTAAAACTCCACCGAAGAGCCCTTATGGGGGAGTCCTTCAGTGCATCGGCTGACCCTTTTAAATGTGCCGACGGTACGACTAAGTTCATTCAATGGGAGATCGCGCCCTGGCATGATGACTCAAAAAACATCGGCGGGATAACCATTGTAAAAACAGATGTGACCCAAGAACAGAAACGTAAACAGGCGCTAGTAAAAGCGAATGAACGTTTTGAGCGCGCGGCACAGGCGGGTAAAATCGGTGTATTCGAGTACAACCGTGTCAAAGATAGCTTTTACCTTAACACTGTTGGTTTAGAGCTCAGCACAATATCGCCTCTAGAATTCGATAAAATCGACCTTGACGCCTTTAAATCACGTATTGAACCTCGTTCTACAGCAAAGTTTGATCGCTTCCTCGTAAACTGTCTTACCTCTAAACGTTCACTCAACGTCGTTTTAGACATGCGTGCACGCGATGGATCGCCCTTTACGATTCAGGTTCATGGCCAGGTATTGACTGAAAGTGGTGTAAATGTGGGTGTTGCAGGGGTTTTCACTGAGATATCTGAACAACTGCGTCTGGCCGCTGAGACTGAGAATGCATTGCTGGAGGCTGAAACGTCATACGAGGAGTTACGTGCTCAGCAGGTTATTCAGCAGCGTATGTTTGCGGTAATCGGACACGAGCTGCGTACACCTGCTGCCGCGATCAAAATGATGATCGATCAAGATGAGACCCTTGAGCAGAGCGAGTATTCGGAGACACTTTCCAATACGGTTAACCAACTCTTGAATGTCTTAAATGAACTGCGCAGTCTGGTTCAGCCGGCCGAGGTACAACTGGCTTCACGTCAAAAATCTTCGCCCTATGATGTGGTTCGTGAGGTTGTAACTTCAATGGAGGAGCAGTTTAAGTCAGCTTCCATAGAGATGCATTTTACGGCACATGAACAGTCACACAGTATGTGTGAATTCAATGCTAATGGCTTACGAAAGATTGTTAAGCAACTACTCGAGAACGTGCTTGCACACAGCAAAGCTAATAAGGTTTGGGTACGTATAGGTGCGGTAACACGTAAGCTTACCAGTGAAAAAATGTGGGTGCAGCTAAAAGTATCTGATGACGGTACTGGTGTTCCTAAAGAACATCGTCAACACCTTTTCGAACCCTTCTATCGAATTGACGACACCCAAAGTGGTATTGGTTTAGGCTTGCATGTTTGCCAACGTGTAGCGCAATCTTTGGGCGGTGTTATTAACTACGAAGATCGTGAAGGGGGCGGTGCTCGATTTGTTCTGCGCATGACGCTAGATGTCACAACAAGCAAGGTTCAAAAACCAGCTAAGGTATTTGAACGCATGCCAATGAAACTTGACTTTACGCGTGAAGACTCTGGAATCAAAGGGCTATACATACTCTTAGCTGAGGACAATAAGACCATACAGGTGTTGTCTAAAGCGATGCTGATGAAAGCTGGAGCAAAGGTTGCACTTGCAAGTAATGGCAAGCAAGCCTTGCAGATGTTCGCTAATAACAACTTATTCGATATGGTATTAACCGATATTTTTATGCCTGAAATGGACGGTTATGAGCTTACCCGCAGGTTAAGAGAAGAGGGGTATAAGCGACCAATCATAGGCATTACAGCGGCATCACTTGGTGACGAAATGCAACGCTTGATGGATGCAGGTGCTAATGCTGTACTTCCAAAGCCTATGTCAATTGAGAAGCTTATTGAAACGGTTGACCGCATCAGTGTTAACGAAGATATCATTGATTGATAAATAATCTATCTTTTTGTTTTAAGGCGGGTGACTCTCCCGCCTTAATTTTATCTGAAACATCTGGGTTCAAGTTAAGCCGTTAAATCTGCTGGCAGTTAACACCCGCGCGCGTTAAATTACGCCAATTCTTGAATTGAGTTACCTGATGTTCGAACACTTCGCTTGGGCAAGCTTTCTGCTCGCTATCACCCTTCTTACAGTTAGCCCCGGTGCCGATACTCTACTTGTGTTACGTCGGGCTACGCTTGGTGGCTGGCGGGCGGGTGTTGTAGCCAGTTTTGGAATTTGCTGTGGTTTGTTTGTTCATGCTCTGCTGTCTGCACTGGGAGTGGCGCTATTAATTAAAAGCTCCGAAGTTGCTTTCTTAGCGCTTAAGTTTGCAGGTTCTCTCTATCTTATCCTGCTAGGATTGCAGGCGTTGATAGCAGCACTAAGGCAACGTTCATTGCAGTTAGGAAATTTGCAGNCTAAAAATCTAGTACAAAGCTTTCAGCAAGGATTTCTTAATAATCTGTTAAATCCTAAAACGCTGGTGTTCTATCTTGCCTTCCTGCCNCAGTTTGTAAATCCAGCATTCTCGGCTCTATTACAGTCACTAATGATGGCTGGTCTACATTTTCTTATCGCGATGCTGTGGCAAAGTGCGTTAGCTATTGCTGTCAATCAGGTTCGTAAATGGCTCATAAGACCCCTTACGTTGCGGATTATTGATGGTCTCACAGGGGTGATGTTCCTTTTGCTCGGTCTTAGCCTAGCGCTTACCAAAATATAGGCCGCCAACCCTTATTATTCCTGTTCCGTTTTGAAGAGATACATTAAAAACAGGGTAAGTTAAGCTGCCAATCTAGACTTCGTCCGTCTAGGCTTCCTTCGTCTAGACTCAGTCTATTTTGAGTCCTAAGATTGCGCTATGCAGCATCAGCACTCAAAAAAACGGGTTGCGACTTAAAAAATAGTGTTTAAAAGTCGTTACACCCATATGACGGAGAAGGTGTTTACCTACACGCCCACTAGACGATTGTTCGACGGCTGAGGTCGACGAGAATCACGCGTTATAGCCGTTACTGCTGGCCAAGATAGGCTGGAATCTGGATAGACGCTCATGGATATCATGACGCCTTCACTGCTGGGTTGAGGCAGGTCTCCATCACGCACGGACCAGAGGTAGATCAACAGTTGCTCAGCAAAGAGGCCCGTTAATTTAGAAACGGCTGTCGGCCATAGCGACCGTGAAATATCATCACTTGTCACATGGGTATTTTTTAGCCGTGCTTGGTGAAGCTGATAGCGCTCTAGCGGGACAAGATGAATCACCTGTGTGCGACGGTCGATGATCTGACAGACCCCATAGCTACCTTCAGCGTTTACCTGTTTAGCTGTATTACCCTTACAAGGCGAGCTAAGTGATCGAGGATGAGAGTATGTACGCCAGCACCCCCTTTTTACAATATTGATCAAGACAAATCCTACCCAAGAGTTGATGCATATATGTAAACATTAGGTAACAGTATAGCTAAGTGTCATATGTGTCATAATGATTTATCTTCACTTTCTATTATTCTCTGTTTTTTCAATCATGCTTAGCCAACACCGGCCTCGGCGGATTGAGACGGCTTATCTGATAATCTGTAATTTCGCCCGAAATAGCATGAAAACTTAACTTACGGTCAACTCAGACCCTTTGTAATAATCGTTTGTGATTAGCCCACAGCTTATGAAAACGAAATGATTACTAAGCAGAGATGGCGGTGAATAATCTCGTCAGAAATTAACGGCTGGCGTAGAATGCCGTTATTGACATTACCCAAAGGCATGAAAAGTGATCGATCTTCTATGGTGGCAATACCTAATCATCGGAATCACGTTCATCTGGAGCGGCTTCGTTA
>JGI26082J51739_10002060_pt1 | contig 12404 bp, 16 predicted proteins | sample SaaInl5LU_22_DNA_FD_51739 | JGI IMG/M metagenome (IMG submission 51739)
AGGATCGCGTGAGAGCGTCCGTTTGGCAGCGTTTCGATCTGGCGTGATTTGGTGCACTCGGCGCCCATACCGACCGAGCCATTTTCGCAGCGCGGGCGCATTCTCTGGGGGCCTTGCAGCTCGAATGTCTCGCTGAACACGCCATCATCCTGAAGTTTTACCGGGGTTCCGTTGATACTGAGAACACCATTGGTGAGCTGTACCGTATCGCCGGGCAGGCCGATGAGGCGCTTGATGAAATCTGAGCCATTGACTGGATGGCGGAAGACCACAACATCGCCGCGCTCGGGCTCACCGCCGAAGAGACGACCGTTTTCACCGCGTGACCAGCCGCAGACGTCCTCTGCATCTACGTTGATGCCAATGGCGGGCAGGCGCACCGATGGGCAAGAGGCGTAGGAGTAGCCGTAGGCCATTTTGTTTACAAAGAGGAAGTCGCCAATCAGCAACGTGTCTTTCATCGACCCTGATGGAATCCAGAAGGGCTGGAAGAAGAGGGTGCGAAACACCCCTGCGATGAGCAGGGCGTATACGATTGTCTTGATCGTTTCGACAAATCCGCCGCCGCTTTTTTTCTCTTCTGTGGTCATCAAATAAATCCCTAAAAGCTGAGAGCTACATGAGCCGCAAGGGCGAGGCTGTCAACCCAGAGGCCGCTCTGAGGGCGCTTTATGCCTGTGCTTCGGCTGCAATCGGGCGTGCCTCTATCACCACAAATGCTTGCGCCCACGGGTGATCATCCGTCAGGGTCACATGGATCAAGGCCTCGTGCCCCGCGGGTGTGAGANCATCAAGGCGTTCCTTGGCCCAGCCCGTGACTTCCATGACGGGCTGGCCAGTGNGCAAATTGCTCACCCGCATGTCTTTCCAAGCGATNCCCATGCGCAGGCCTGTGCCGAGCGCTTTGGAGCAGGCTTCTTTGGCAGCCCAACGTTTGGCGTAGGTTCCAGGTGTATCGGCGCGACGCTCGGCTTTGGCCTGTTCTGTTTCGGTAAAGACACGGTTGCGGAACCTGTCGCCAAATCGTTCGAGCGTGGCGGCTATGCGCTCGATATTGGCTAGATCGGTCCCGATGCCTAAGATCACCCGCGCACCTCGTCCATGAGCGCACGCATCTGGAGAATGGCGGCTTCCATGCCGATAAAGAGCGATTCGGCCATCAGGAAGTGCCCGATATTGAGCTCCATCACTTCAGGGATCGCGGCGATGGGCTTAACTGTTTCGAAGGTGAGGCCGTGGCCTGCGTGCACTTCAAGTCCGAGCGAATGCGCCAAAGTCGCGCCTTCGATCAGTGCCGCGAGCTCGGCGTCGCGTTTGCCAAAATTTCCTTCGTAGTGATAGTCGCAATACGCGCCTGTGTGCAGTTCGACCACGGCGGCCCCGATGCGGGCAGCCGCGCGGATCTGGCTTTCCTCATGGCCGATAAACAGCGAGATACGACAGCCTGCCTCGCGCAGGGGGGCGATAAAGCTGGCGAGGCGGTTGTCATCACCAGCCACATCAAGGCCACCTTCTGTTGTGCGCTCCTCGCGCTTTTCGGGCACGATACAGACGGCGTGTGGCTTGTGGGCCAACGCGATGGACTGCATTTCAATGGTTGCGGCCATCTCGAAGTTGAGCGGTGTTGTGAGCGCAGCCATCAGCCCGTCAATATCTGCGTCGCGGATGTGGCGCCTGTCTTCGCGCAAGTGCGCTGTGATGCCATCCGCACCTGCCGCTTCGGCGAGCTTGGCCGCGCGCACGGGATCGGGATAGGCGCTGCCGCGGGCGTTGCGCACTGTGGCCACGTGGTCGATGTTTACGCCCAGTCGTAGTTTGTTGCTCTGTGCCATGATGGCTCCTATCGATTCGATGTATTCATCTAGATTTGATCAAATTCACGCAGGAAGCCCAAGAGTTTTATTCTGGTGCTTTGGCGCTTTGCTTTTCGAGCTTCTTTTTGCGCAGTGCTGCGAGCTTTTCCTTGATCCGCCCTTTGCGGCGGTTTTGATAGGCTCGGATCAGTGGCACTGCGATGTAATAGCAGATCGACGCGGTGATTATGCCCGGAATGATCCCGCCGATAAGGTAGGGGAAGAAGACCTCGTCATAAAACACAGATAGGCCGTGCCAATCTGCAGTCTCTTCTGTGAACATCGACATGAAGTTGTGCCATAGATCGNCGCCGGCTTCGGCGAATTTGCCTCCAAGCTTTTGCTCGGCGACCTCAAACTCTGTCCCCAAAAGCCAGTGACCCGTCTTCAGAGAGGCGACACCGATGGGAATATAGGTGAGCGGATTGCCAAAAAATGTTGCGAGAAGTGCTGCGATCAGATTGCCCTGCATCACGCGTGAAACGAGCGCTGCGACAATAAAGTGCATTCCGTAGAACGGCGTGAATGTTGTGAAAACACCTGCCCAGACGCCACGTGCAATCTTGTGAGGCGGATCGGGGAGCCGGTGCAAACGGTGACGGATATAGTGAAACGCGCGCGCCCATCCACCTTTAGGGTAGAGGGATTCTGCGATGACCTTCCACCACGCCCGTTTGTCTCGCCGTTTAAAGACCAAAACTTCTGTCCTTACCGTTTTTTGTTACTGCGCCTCAGCCCCGTTTTCAACGTTGCTGGCGTCGGGGTCAACAACCCGTTCGAGCAAGGCGATATCATTTTCCGCCTCCAGCACCGAGCTCAGCGTATGCAAATGTTCCGCGTCGCTTAAATCAACATCAAGCCGCAATTTGTAAAAGTCTGGTTTGCGATCCAGAAACACCAGGTTGGAGATATTGGCCTTGGTCTCACCGATCAAGGTGCAGACCCGTCCTAAAACGCCGGCATCATTGCCGATCGTCAATTCCAAGGTCACAGGATAGATTGCGGGGTGGTTGCCTGACTGCCAGTGGAGATCGAGCCAGCGCTCTGGCTGATCCTCAAAATCGCTGAGCCTGTCACAATCAATCCGATGTGCCACAACGCCTTTGCCACGATAGGTGATACCGACAATGCGCTCTCCCGGAAGCGGCTGACAGCAGGTGCCGCGCTGGAAATGTTGGTCCGAGGAAAGGCCGATGACGGCGCGCTCTGGGGGCACGGCTTCGGTGCGGTCTTCGATCAGGTCGGGGTAGACCGCCTGCACGACGCTGCGGGCCTCTATTTCGGCGCTGCCAAGACGGGCGAGCACTTCATCTCCATCCTCAAGGCGCAGCTTTTTGGCGGCACTGTTGAGCACTTTGTCGGTGGCTTTTTTACCGACGTTTTCAAAGGCGGCGCGGGCGATCTCGCGACCGAGTTTTATAAAGCGTTCACGGTCCATCTCGCGCAGGGCGCGGCGGATGGCGCTTTTGGCTTTGCCTGTTACGGCCATGTCGAGCCATGTCGGCTGCGGGGTCTGGCCCTCGGCTGTGATGATCTCGACAGACTGGCCGTTGCGAATACGGGTCCAAAGGGGAACGCGCATGTGATCAATCTTGGCGCCGACACAGGCATCGCCGATGCGAGTGTGAATCGCATAGGCAAAATCAAGCGGAGTCGCACCTCTGGGGAGCTTGATCACATCGCCCTTTGGCGAGAAACAGAATACCTGATCTGCGTACATTTCGAGTTTGACGATTTCAAGGAAGGCGTCGTGATCTTCCTCGGCGTCAAACTGCTCGGTCAGGCCAGACACCCATTTGACAGGGTCCACGGCGAAGGGGTTTTCGGTGCGCACACCGTCGCGGTAGGACCAATGCGCTGCGACGCCACTTTCGGCAACATCGTGCATTTGATAGGTGCGGATCTGAACTTCAACACGCTTGCCGTCACGGCCAGAAACGGTCGTATGGATCGAGCGATAGCCGTTGGATTTGGGTTGGCTGATATAGTCCTTGAAGCGTCCCGGGATGGCGCGCCAGCGTTGGTGAATCACACCAAGGATGCGGTAACAATCTGCTTCATTTTGCGCGATGATGCGGAAGCCGTAGATGTCGGACAGGCGGGAGAAGGCCAGTTCTTTTTCCTGCATCTTACGCCAGATCGAGTAGGGCTTTTTTGCGCGCCCGATAATCTGGGCTTGGATGCCCGCTTTGTCGAGCTCGAGGTTCATGTCGTTGGTGATTCGATCAATCACATCGTCGGTTTCGTTTTGCAGCGTTATGAAACGGCGCATGATCGAGGCGCGACCCTCTGGATTGAGAACTTTGAACGCAAGGTCTTCAAGCTCTTCGCGCATCCACTGCATACCCATACGGCCCGCAAGCGGAGCGTAAATGTCCATGGTCTCACGCGCTTTTTGCGCTTGTTTTTCAGGGCGCATGGCNTTGATCGTGCGCATGTTGTGCAAACGGTCAGCCAATTTGACAAAAATCACGCGCAGATCGCGCGACATGGCGATGAACAGCTTGCGAAAGTTCTCGGCCTGTTTTGTCTCGGTGGAGGAGAGCTGTAGATTGGTCAGCTTGGTGACGCCATCGACAAGATCAGCGACTTCACGGCCGAATTTATCTGTGACGATCTCGTAGGATGCGCCAGTGTCCTCGATTGTGTCATGCAAAAGCGCAGTGATGAGCGTGCTGTCGTCCAGCCGCTGACCCGCCAGTATCTGTGCGACAGCAAAAGGGTGCGTGAAATATGATTCGCCAGAGTGACGCTTCTGGCCCTCATGCGCAGCTTTTGCAAAATCGTAGGCCTCGGCAATGAGGCGCTCGTTTGTTTTGGGGTTGTATGCGCGGACGAGGCTTAAAAGCTCATCGACTGGAGGAATCATCCGCTACATCACCTTGTTGGCAGGTTAGCCCTGACCTTGTGCTTCCATCAATTGGCGAAGGAGCTGCTCTTCTGTCATGTCGTCATCAGACGGCTTGTCAGCCTCAGCACCCATAAGAAGCGCCATAGCATCATCTTCAGGCTCATCAACTTCGATCTGTGTCTGGTTGCTCTCGATCAGGCGCTCGCGCAGATCGCCAGCTGTCTGAGTTTCGTCCGCGATTTCACGCAGGGCAACAACAGGGTTTTTGTCGTTGTCACGGTCTACTGTGAGCGACGCACCAGCAGAGATTTCGCGTGCGCGATGCGACGCAAGCATGACAAGCTCAAAGCGGTTTGGAACTTTGTCTACGCAATCTTCAACGGTCACACGGGCCATGGGTCACTCCAGATCAGTCTTGTGAAGGCCCGTATTTAGGAGCCTTGTGCCTGAAACACAAGGCCAAAAAGCCCCCTCACAAGGGCAAAACCAAGTCTTTTTCGCTGGCAGGCAGTGAAGCAAGCATCTCTTTGACGGAGAGTCCTGAGACTGGGTGGGTCCAATCAGGTGCAATCTCAGCAAGCGGGACAAGCACAAAAGCGCGCTCGGCGAGGCGCGGATGAGGCAGGATAAGCTCGCTTGGCGCATCGCTGCGCTGGGCGTCTGGGGGAAGGGTTTGCCATTGGGTATAGGTCTTCATATCAGGAAGAACACGCTGTCCGGCCGAAAGAAGATCAAGATCAAGGCATCGCATACCCCAGCGCTGGAGGCGCTCGCGGCCAAATTCCGCTTCAATGCCGTGCAAGTTCTGCAACACCTCTTGGGGTGATTTGTCAGCGGACACGCATGCCGCTGCATTGACGTAGTCGGGCCCTGCGCCAGCGGGGAAGCAGGGGGTCTGAAAAAAGCGGCTCACGGCCTCCACTTTGAGGCCCGTCTCTGGCAGGCGTTTGAGGGCAGCGCGCAGGGTGATCTCGGGGCCTCCGAGTGCGGACGGCATATTGCCGCCGAGAGCGATTAAGTATGTTTGTGCTTTGCTAGACACAGGCCTATCCTCGCGCTGATTTGTGTTGCCCTTCAAAGGGTTTTTTTAAAGAGTGTTATCTGTGTAGTAACGCTGCTTGCTTGACCGCTTAACAGTCTCGTTTTTTGCAAGCCAGTGGTTTTTGGAAGGACTTTTTATGTTTTACAAGGATGAGCGCTTGGCGCTGTTCATTGATGGGTCAAACTTATACGCCGCCGCAAAATCTCTCGGGTTTGATATCGACTATAAGTTGTTGCGCAGCGAATTTATGCGCCGTGGTAAGCTTTTGCGCGCGTTTTATTATACAGCTTTGCTGGAAAATGACGAATATTCGCCGATCCGCCCGCTGGTCGACTGGCTGAACTATAACGGCTTCAATATGGTCACTAAGCCAGCCAAGGAGTTCACCGACAGCCAAGGCCGCCGCAAAGTTAAGGGCAATATGGATATCGAGCTTGCTGTCGATGCGATGGAGCTTGCGCCGCATGTGGACCATATTGTGATTTTCTCTGGCGATGGTGACTTCCGCCCGCTCGTGGAAAGTTTGCAGCGCCAAGGTGTGCGGGTCTCTGTTGTGTCTACGATCCGCAGCCAGCCGCCTATGATCGCGGATGAGTTGCGCCGTCAGGCGGACAATTTCATCGAGCTGAACGATCTCAAAGACGTCATTGGGCGCCCGTCGCGCGAGGACGTTCTGGGGGACGACGGCGATCTTGATGATCTCGACTAGGTTTTAGGCCAAAGCGGGGCGCGATTGTCTTTGGAGGCCGCGCCCTTTTTTTGTCCGTAGGTCTGGACCTGCGCAGGCGCATCGCTTAGCTCAGGGGAAAGAGGAGCGCGCCGATGAAAAAACCACCTCTCAAAGTTATTCTTGCCGCCCCGCGCGGCTTTTGTGCGGGGGTCGACCGCGCCATCAAGATTGTCGAGATGGCAATCGAGAAATGGGGCGCGCCTGTCTATGTGCGCCACGAGATTGTGCACAACAAATATGTTGTCGACGATTTGCGCGCCAAAGGCGCTGTTTTTGTCGAGGAACTTGAAGATTGCCCCGATGATCGCCCTGTTATCTTTTCGGCGCATGGTGTGCCGAAGGCTGTGCCTGCCGAGGCTGCGCGGCGCGAGATGGTTTTTGTCGATGCGACTTGCCCGCTTGTGAGCAAGGTCCATATCGAGGCGGAGCGCCATCACGATGCAGGCTTGCAGATCATCATGATTGGTCACGAGGGCCATCCTGAAACTGTCGGGACGATGGGACAACTGCCTGAGGGCGAGGTTTTGCTTGTGGAAACAGAGGCGGACGTGGGCGGCGTGGCTGTGCGTGACGCAGCCAAGCTTGCGTTTGTGACGCAAACCACTTTGTCTGTTGATGACACAGCGGGCATTGTTGCAGCCCTTCAAGCACGCTTTCCGAAGATCGTTGGCCCGCACAAAGAGGACATCTGCTACGCGACAACCAACCGTCAGGAGGCAGTGAAGGCCATGGCGGGGCGCGTCGATGCGATGCTTGTTGTCGGTGCGCCAAATTCGTCTAATTCGCAGCGGCTTGTTGAAGTTGGCTCCAATGCGGGGTGTGGCTATTCGCAGCTCGTACAGCGGGCGGCCAATATCGACTGGCGTGCGCTTGAGGGGATCAACTCCATTGGAATCACAGCGGGCGCCTCGGCCCCTGAGCTTTTGGTGCAGGAAGTGATTGACGCACTGGGCGCGCGCTATGAGCTTGATATTGAAGTGCTCGAAACGGCCAAAGAAAACGTTGAATTCAAAGTGCCGCGTGTTTTGAGGACGCCAGCATGAGCTCGGCTTNGCGGCGTATTCCGNGCGCGCCGCTTGTCTTGGGTCTTGCCGGGCTGCTGCCCTTTCTCTGGGGCGCGCTCACAGCGCATTTGGGCAGCTTTGGTGCAGAGGCGTTTTTGGGTGAGCGGCTCATCGGCCTTGCGGCACTGGTCACTTACGGCACGGTAATTTTGTGTTTTATGTCGGGCATTCTTTGGGGCTTTTCTATGCAACTGACGGGAGCGGTCGCAACACGAGGCTACCTATTCTCTGTGTTGCCGGCGCTGTGGGCTTTTTTCTGTGTCGGTGGTGAGGCATCACTTCTGGCTTTGATGGCGGGCTTTGCGGCTCTTCTTGCTTTGGATTTTTGGTTTGTTCGCACAGGCGCCGCGCCTGTCTGGTGGATGTCGCTGCGCGTTCTGCTTACCTCAGTTGTGTTGGCCTGTCTGCTCTTGGGACTGTTGGTATGAGTGCGGATGCGAAGACACTGGCGATTTATGATGCGAAGGCTGCGGACTACGCAAAAATTGTTGTGAGTAAGGCTGAACACAAAAGCCTAATTGGCTTTGTTGAGGATTTGCCAAAGGGCGCGCATGTGCTGGATTTGGGCTGCGGTCCTGGGCACTACGCAGCTGAAATGCTCAAGCGCGGGTGCACTGTGGATGCCGTTGATGGTTCTGCGGCGATGGTTGCTCTGGCGCNGGACGTTGAGGGGCTGAATGCAACACAGGCNCTATTTGATGACTTGGACGCAGCTGAAACATACGATGGCGTATGGGCGAGCTTCTCGCTCTTGCATGCGCCGCGCAAGAAGCTGCCGCAGCATCTGGGCCAGATCAAACGCGCCTTGAAGCCTNGTGGGGTATTCCACATCGGCATGAAGCTCGGTGATGCTGAGGCGCGAGATGCGTTGGGGCGGGCCTATACCTATGTGAGCGAGCCTGAGCTTCTAGAGCTTTTGACCGATGCGGGCTTTGAGCCCTATGATATCTTTAAAGGAGAGGGGACTGGCTTGTCTGGATCCATCGATAAATTCATTCTGGTGCGCGCCCATGGCTGAGCTTTTTGCCTATACGGACGGCGCCTGTTCGGGCAACCCCGGTCCAGGAGGCTGGGGGGTGCTTTTGCGCGCGGTCGAGGGGGAAGCTGTGCTCAAGGAGCGTGAGCTCAAGGGCGGTGAAGCGGATACAACGAACAACCGCATGGAGCTCTTGGCTGCGATCAACGCATTGGAACGGCTGGAAAAACCATCGCGCCTGACTGTTGTTACAGACAGTGCCTATGTCAAAAANGGCGTAACAGGCTGGATCTTTGGCTGGAAGCGCAACGGCTGGAAGACCTCTAANAAAAAGCCNGTGAAAAATGTTGATCTCTGGNAGCGTCTCGACGCGGCGCAGGAGCGCCACAGTGTAACTTGGAAGTGGATCAAAGGGCATGCGGGCCATGCTGANAACGAGCGCGCTGACGAGCTTGCACGCGCGGGTATGGCGCCATTCAAACCGTCGCGGAAAGAGGCATGAGNGCGCTTGCTCTGCTGGACTATACATCGGTCTTTATCTTTGCGCTGACAGGGGCTCTGGCGGCCTCGCGCGCGCAGCTTGATATTATTGGATTTGCATTTCTGGCTTCGCTGACGGCGGTTGGCGGTGGCACNTTGCGTGACCTTTTGCTCGACAGAAACCCTGTGTTCTGGATTGCTCAGCCTGAGCACATAGCGATCGCTTGTGTCGCAGCGGGTCTGATTTTCTTTACGGCACATTTGTTTGAAAGCCGCGCACGGCTTTTGCTTTGGCTTGACGCTTTGGCGCTTGGTGTTGCAGTTGCGGCGGGAGTGGGTGTGGCGATGTCACTTGGCCACGGCGCGCCTGTGGTGCTCCTTATGGGTGTGATGACAGGGACATTCGGCGGGCTGATGCGCGATGTCGTGGCCAACGAGGTTCCAATGGTGTTGCGGCAGGGAGAACTTTACGTTTCTGCAGCTTTTGGCGGAGCCGTTGTTGCGCTTTTGTCTGCCAATGTTTCGGGTGCGCCACTGGTTGTGCTTGGCTCTTGTGTCCTGAGCACATTTGTTTTGCGAGCGGGATCTATCGCTTTTGGCTGGCGCCTGCCTGTTTACCGCGCACGGCCCCCTAAGCTCTAACGTTTAAAGTATTTTTGCCAAACCCATATCACGAGCATCGCGCCCATGACCGCGCCGATGAGGCCGCCGAGCATCCCCATGACGCTTAACAAAAAGCGCAGAAGAAAGCCGCCGATCAGCGCACCTGCTATACCGATCGCCATGGTCGTGACGATGTCGGTTTCAAGGCGCATCATGCGAGTTGCGAGAAAACCTGCCGCTGCGCCGATGATGATCAGATAGAGTGCCATCTACTTCCTCCAATGCGTTGGAATAATGACCAATGCGCCGATGGATGCGGCGATCGCGTTTATTCCGTGACTGCTGAAGCCTATATTGAACATCAGGCTTATGAAGTAAAAAACAAAGGCACCGCCGACACAGATGATGATCGATTGGAGGATACCGTTGCGGGTGAAGCCCGAGCGCTCGCTCAGATAGCCGACGATACCAGCGATCACGACTNTTCCGATCATGGAGNGAAACATAGGGTTTGCTCCNTAGCTGAGGCGCGCCCCCTTGGGGANCGGCGTGCCGCGTGTGAACTCAGAGATATCTTGCGCCTGACTGCCCGCTTTTTGCAAGCGCAGCAGTTCGACCGCGCCAGCGCCACAAGCGACATGCGCTGGCGTATGGATGATCTCGCCTGCTTCTCCGCTCCCCTCNGACATGCGGGAGGCAAGAATTTTGAGGCGCGCTCCATTGAGTTCGCACCACGCTCCCGGGAAGGGAGACAGGCCGCGAATTTGACGGTCGATCTCGTCAGAGGATTGGGTCCAATCGATGCGGGCTTCGTCTTTGCGGATTTTTTCGGCGTATGTGACGCCCGTATCGGGCTGGGCGACGGGTGTGAGGGTCGGTAATGTGTCCAGAGCTGCAACGATCGCCTCAGAGCCAAGGGCAGAGAGGCGGTCATGGAGTTGAAGTGTGGTCTCTTCCGCGCCAATCTGGGTCGCTGTGCGCAAAAGCACAGGGCCTGTGTCAAGGCCAGCTTCCATCTGCATAATGCAAACGCCTGTGTCCNTGTCCCCGGCCATAATCGCGCGGTGGATGGGNGCCGCGCCGCGCCAACGCGGCAAGAGGGAGGCGTGGATATTGAGACAACCATACGCAGGCGTATCCAAAATAGCTTGCGGTAAAATCAACCCATAGGCGACCACCACGGCCACTTCGGGTTTGAGGTCGGCGAAGTCCTTTTGCGCCTCTTCGGACTTGAGCGAAACAGGATGGCGAACATCTAGCCCAAGTTCTAGAGCGCGTGTATGGACGGCTGTGGGGCGCTCTTTTTTGCCTCGCCCTGCCGGGCGAGGGGGCTGACAATAGACCGCGGCAATCTCGTGACCGGCCTTGACCAGCGCGTCCAGAACGGGAACGCTAAAGTCAGGAGAACCCATAAAAACAAGCCTCATGAGAGCTTCCTTGCACGGCGCAGAAGCATGTCGCGCTTCACTTTTGAGAGACGGTCAAAATACATTTGGCCGTTGAGGTGGTCGATTTGGTGTTGGACGGAAGTGGCCCAGAGGCCGACGTAGTCGCGGCGCTCGATGATGCCTTCGGCGTTAAGGAAGCGTACGCTGACTCCGCGGGGGCGTTTGATGACGGCTGACACACCGGGGAGATTCGGGCTGGCCTCGTCATGCTCACGAAAGACGCCGCTGGCGTCGATGATCTCGGGGTTTGCCATGAGCACAGCTTTNCCGCGTTCTTCGCTCGCATCTACGACTGCAAGGCGCAGCATCACGCCGATTTGGGGTGCGGCAAGACCGACACCGGGCATGGCTTCCATTGTGTCGACCATATCGGACCAGATGGCGCGGATTTCATCGGTTATGGCGTCAACGGCTGCGGCCTTGGTGCGCAGGCGTTTGTCGGGCCAAGGGATACAGAGTCTGGCTGTCATGTGTGCGCTTTCAGGTAAGGCGTTTCAAGGTCAGTGCGCAGATCAGGCGATACGCGGTCAAAGTGAAGCTTGCCATCGAGATGATCAAACTCGTGCTGGATAATACGGGCCTCTGCGCCGCCAAACTGCGCTGCCTGTGGCNCACCATGCTCATCGCGCCAGCGCACAAAGACACTTGAGGGGCGCAGAACAGGCACACCCACATCAGGCACAGAAAGGCACATTTCTTCCAATGAAGCGGGTTCACCACAAGGCTCGATCTCGGGGTTGATCATAACGCGCGGCGTGGGCGTGCCCTCTTTCCAGCCTGCATCCATGACAAAGAGACGCTCAAGGACGCCGACTTGTGGGCCAGCGAGGCCACGGCCCTTGGCGGCATACATCGTGTCAAACATATCATTCAGTAGCGTTTCGCAGGTGGGCGCATCGACAGGGGCGCAGACCGTAGAGAGGCGCGGATCAGGCCACTGAACGATAGGCAAAACGCTCATGTGCGCATCATCTCACGTTTGAGCTTCTGCATTTTGCGGGTGATCATCTGGCGGCGCATGGCGCCGAGATAATCAATGAAGAGCTTGCCATTGAGGTGGTCAATCTCGTGCTGCACACAGGTCGCCCAGAGGCCATCGAAAGTATCGCTCTGCTCGCGTCCGTCGCGATCGATCCAACGCACATCAACGGCCTTGGGGCGGGTCACTTCGCCGTATTGGTCAGGGATCGAGAGGCAGCCTTCGTCATAGGTGTTTGTTTCGTCTGACGCGGCCACAATTTCCGGATTGAACATGACCATCGGCTTGGGCGTCTCGCCTTCTTCCTTGACGCAATCCAGTACGATAACGCGCGAGAGAACCCCGATCTGGGGCGCGGCAAGGCCAATGCCTGGTGCC
>JGI26082J51739_10002067_pt1 | contig 12389 bp, 9 predicted proteins | sample SaaInl5LU_22_DNA_FD_51739 | JGI IMG/M metagenome (IMG submission 51739)
CCCTCACCAAATCGCCAGCCCAAGGGACGGTCTGGCGATGCGCGGCGGCCTACGGCCTTGATTCCGCGCTGACAGCCCTTCNCTGTATACGAACAACCATGTANAAGATGAACAAAAGTTAGCTCAGGGCCTCTGGGGTTTCAATCTTGATCGAAGATATCAATTTCTCATAGGCTCTCCANGCCTCATCAGCTAGCGAGTTCGCTTCTTNTGAAAGCAAGAGACGCCGTTGATACTCATCGTCCTGAACTGTTCCAATGGGCTTGTAACCTATGTGAGCGCGGCCCGCTACATCCTCCGGCGTCGTATGCTGAGCCACGTGCCGATTGAACTTCGATAGAAAAACCATGAACTCCTCCAACTGGGTGTCCAAACGCTTGTTCTGGAATTCTAAATCTCCACGATCCCTACGATTCTCCAAGTGAAAGGCCTTGCGATAAATTTCATCGTCAAGAAACATCCAAAGATCAGTATCGTTCAGCAAAATTCGAAACTGGTTTTTATGAAGCTTCAACAGCTCTTTAGACACACGAACATCATTAGGCGTTGCGGAGAACTCAATGACTTCCTCGCTTTGTTTTACTTCTGTTAGCAACCAAACAACCAAGGCTGTGCAAACTGCGAGTAGTGGTTCAGGTTAAACTTTGCTCCACTCAGAAGGCCAGAGCAGCCAAATCAATGCACCAATGACTGATAGCCCCGTAAGAACTCTAGCGATGGTCTGACGGTGTCTACCCATCCATCTTCAACGCCGAAATAAACGCTTCCTGCGGGATATCTACTTTCCCGAACTGGCGCATTTTCTTCTTACCGGCCTTCTGCTTGTCCAGAAGCTTGCGCTTGCGTGAGGCGTCGCCGCCATAGCACTTCGCCGTTACGTCCTTACGCATCGCAGACAGCGTTTCGCGGGCAATCACCTTGCCGCCAATCGCCGCCTGAATCGGGATTTTGAACATGTGCCGCGGGATCAGATCCTTGAGCTTCTCAACCATCGCCCGCCCGCGCGTATCGGCGCGGTCGCGGTGCACCATAGTGCTCAAGGCGTCCACAGGCTCGTCATTCACAAGGATCGACATCTTCACGAGGTAATCCTCGCGATACCCCAGCATCTGATAGTCAAAGCTCGCGTAGCCCTTGGTCACGCTCTTCAGACGGTCGTAGAAATCAAACACAACCTCGTTGAGTGGCAAGTCATAGACCACCATGGCACGGCTGCCCGCATAGGTCAGGTCCATCTGGATACCGCGACGGTCTTGGCAAAGCTTCAAAACGTCCCCGAGGTATTCATCAGGTACAAGGATCGTCGCCTTGATGCGCGGCTCTTCCAAGTGGTCCACATACGTGAGGTCGGGCATATCCGCAGGGTTGTGCAACTCCTGCATCGTGCCGTCTTTCATATAAACGTGGTAAATAACGCTCGGCGCGGTGGTGATGAGTTCAATGTCATACTCGCGCTCGATACGGTCGCGGATCACCTCAAGGTGCAANAGCCCGAGGAACCCACAGCGAAAGCCAAAGCCCAGCGCCGCAGANGTTTCCATCTCGTAGCTAAAGCTCGCATCATTNAGCGCCAGCTTTTCAATCGCGTCGCGCAGGTCTTCAAACTCGGCACTGTCCACAGGGAACAAGCCACAGAACACAACAGGCACAGAGGGCTTAAAGCCCGGCAGCGCCTTTTCCGTGGGGCGTTTGTCATGGGTGATCGTGTCGCCCACCTTGGTGTCACGCACCTGCTTGATGGAAGCAGTCAGAAAGCCGATCTCCCCTGGTCCTAGCTCGTCCACAGGCTGCATAGCGGGGCGGAAGACACCGATACGGTCCACATGGTGCTTGGAGCCGTTTTGCATCATCATGATGGTGTCNCCCTTCTTGAGCANCCCATCCATGATCCGCACCAGAACAATCACGCCAAGATAACTGTCATACCAGCTGTCCACGAGCATCGCCTTGAGCGGCGCCGCGCGGTCGCCCTTGGGCGCAGGCAAAAGATTGACGACGGCCTCAAGCGTTTCCTTGATGCCAACACCGGTCTTTGCCGAAACACGGATTGCGCCTGANGCGTCAATCCCGATCACATCTTCGATCTGCTCGGCCACACGGTCACATTCGCTCGCAGGCAANTCGATCTTGTTGAGCACAGGCACAATCTCGTGGTCCGCATCAATCGCCTGATAGACGTTGGCCAGCGTCTGCGCTTCGACGCCCTGAGTGCTGTCCACAACAAGCAAAGAGCCCTCAACCGCGCGCATCGAGCGGGAGACCTCATAAGCAAAGTCGACATGCCCCGGCGTGTCGATCAGATTGAGCACATAATTCTCACCATTCTGCGCAGTATATTCGATCCGCACGGTGTTCGCCTTGATCGTAATCCCNCGCTCGCGCTCGATGTCCATCGCATCCAGCATCTGCTCCTTCATATCCCNAGCAGCGACTGTATTCGTCTCCTGAATAAGCCGGTCAGCAAGCGTGGATTTCCCGTGGTCAATATGCGCCACGATCGAGAAATTGCGTATGTGTGTAAGGTCTGTCATGGATTGGGATATGATGTGGAATCCCTGCCTCGTCAAGCTACCTTGCAGTCGAGCAAGCCCCCAGACGATTGCAAATTCGAAATTGCGGTTCCAATATCACCCACCCCATCAAAAGAAGTACAAGCCACCCCATTCCTCTTTCCCAAAATATCCGAATCCGCCCCCAACCACACGGACATCCATCAGCAATTAAAGCGCCCGCGCCGAGGCCCGTCAGAGCCGAGGCGCCCTCGGGCGATTTGGCGCAGCCAAAGCGCAAGACTTCACGCGCTTGTCATTGAAAATCAGCGTAAATTCGGCCATATTGAACAAAATGGGCTGAAAAGCCTCAAAGAGAGCAGTTTCCATGAGTTTCAAGATCACGTTTACCGCCCTGGCCTCCCTTGCGCTTATCGCGTCTTGTGGGGGAGGGGGTTACAAATCCGCCGCACGCTACGCACCCAAAGCGCCTATTGCTGTCGGTTCCGCCTCTGGACCAATTTCCCGCGCCTGCCTGATGTCCGATCGCAAAGCACGCTCACGTCAGCTCTGCGGCTGCATCCAAGCCGTCGCCGATATGAGCCTCTCTGGCCGCGATCAGTCGCTCGCAGCGTCCTTTTACAGCAATCCCCAAAAAGCGCAGGACATTCGCCAGTCGGACAATCCAAACAACGAACGTTTCTGGAAAAAGTACCGCGAATACGCAGACACCGCGGAGCAGATCTGCGGCTAAAGCAGCTCGGAAGNTACGCNTCTTCAGCCCGCCGCNAGTCTCAGTTTGGCGCGTTGCTTCTCAAGCCTGATATCGGCTGCACGCGCGTGGCCCTCCATGCCCTCATGGCGAGAAATACTCGCTGTCACTCGCGCAAGCTCTGGCAAAGCTTTGGCCTGAACGCGTTGCCACGTNACGGTTTTAAGAAACTTATGCACAGAAAGCCCGCCCGTATATCGCGCCGCGCCTGATGTGGGCAGCGTATGGTTCGGCCCGGCCGCTTTGTCCCCAAAGCTGACAGTCGTCTCCTCACCCAAAAACAGCGAGCCATAAGACGTCAGCGCATCAGACCACCAGTCAAGCTCAGCCGCCTGCACGTGCAAATGCTCAGGCCCGTATCGGTTGGCCACCTCGGCCATCTCCTCACGCGTGTCACATAAGATCACTTCGCCAAGATCCCGCCACGCTGCCTCNGCCGCCGCACGGTTGCTCTCGGGCAGCTCCGCCATAAGCTGCGGCACAAGCTTCATAACAAACTGCGCAAACGCCCGATTGTCACTGACAAGCCAAACGGGCGAATTGTGCCCATGCTCCGCCTGAGACACGAGATCCCAAGCCACAGTATAAGCGTCCGCACATCCGTCCGCGATCACCATGCTGTCGGTCGGTCCCGCAATCATATCAATGCCCACAGGGCCAAACATCTGCCGCTTGGCTTCGGCAACATATGCGTTCCCCGGTCCGATCAGGATATCCGCNGGCGCCGCGCCAAACAGCCCCCCCGCCATCGCAGCAACCCCTTGCACACCCCCCATTGCAAGAATGCGGTCCGCGCCCGCAAGCTGCATCGCATAAAGGATCGCTGGGTGAATGCCTTGGCCAGGCTTTGGCGGTGAACACGCCGTAATGTGACTGACCCCCGCCACCTTTGCCGTCGTGATGGTCATCAACGCGCTGGCAATATGCGCATAACGCCCCCCAGGCACATAAGCCCCCGCAGCGTGCAGNGGAATAAGCTTTTGCCCCGCAAAAAGCCCGGGCCGCAGCTCTATTTCCATTTCGCTCACCGTCGCCAGCTGGGCCTCGGCAAAGCGGCGGATATTGTCATGCGCCCAAGCAATATCATCCTTGAGCCCTTGCGGAACAGCCCGCACAGCTTGCGCAACAGCCGCTTCAGTGACCACAATATCGCCATCCCAACCATCAAGGCGCTTGGAATAATCAAGGGCCGCCGCTTCGCCCCCCGCCTTGATCCGCGCCAACATCACAGAAACGGTGTCGCGCACATCTGCGCCGGCTTGCGCTTCGGCGGTGGTGTCGGATGATTTCAAATAGCGGATGGCCATGGTTGCACTCCTATTTCGGAGAACAATTCTGGCGGCGCAATTGCGGACAAATCAAGCACATGCGGCCCACATGCGCCGCAGGCATGGGGCATTTTTCGCCCGCCCAAAACCCTTGTTCAATCTTTCCGAAAGCCGCGCTTAGCCGCCAAGCTTTTCAAGCGCCTCTGCCGCCGCGGCCGAGGGGGTCATCTGCCCGGCCTCAACCTCTGCCGCAAGCGCATCCATCACACTGCGCATCTCGCCTGTTTGCAGCCGCGCCAATAGCCCTTGGCGTACATCTTCAGCAAACCAATGCCGCGCCTGTCGCGCGCGTGTTCCATCAAAATGCCCATTGGCGCGCCGCCAATCATTAAGCTCGCACATCGCCTCCCAAGCCACAGACAACCCATGCTCTTCCAGCGCCGAAACAGTCATAGCCTTCGGGTAGCCTTCAGGGTCTTGAGCCCGCTTGCGCAAAAGCCTCAGCGCGCCCGAATAGTCCGCGCAGGTCCGTGTCGCCGCCGATTTCAGATCACCATCCGCCTTATTCACAAGGATCAGGTCAGCCATCTCCATAATGCCGCGCTTCACACCCTGAAGCTCGTCGCCCCCTGCAGGGGCCAGCAACAACACAAAGAGATCAGACATTTCCGCAACAACAGTCTCCGACTGGCCCACGCCAACAGTTTCGATCAAGACAACATCAAACCCAGCCGCCTCACAGAGTGCAACAGCTTCCCGCGTGCGCCGTGCCACACCCCCAAGCTGGGTCTGGCTGGGCGAGGGGCGGATAAACGCCGCAGGCTCTCGGCTCAGAAACTCCATCCGAGTCTTATCGCCCAAAATAGACCCCCCAGAGCGCGCCGAGCTTGGGTCAACAGCCAGCACAGCAACGCGCAACCCTGCCTTCACAAGCATCAAGCCAAAGCTTTCGATAAACGTCGACTTGCCCACGCCTGGCGTGCCCGAAAGTCCGATCCGCAAGGCTTGCCGCCCTGCCCCCTTCAGGCGCTCCAGAAGGGCACGGGCCTCCGCGCGGTGGTCTTCGCGGCCACTTTCCACAAGCGTAATCGCCCGCGCCAGAGCGCGGCGGTCCCCATCCAAAATTCGGTCTGCTACTGCTTCAATATCCATGCGCCAAAATATGCCCTCTTTGCCGCTTGATTGTCCAGCCCGCGCCATGCTCCAAAGGGACATGCAAAACTTGCCGATCCATGATGCGCTCCCCGCGCTCCTCGCCGCGTTTCAAAGCGGCACGCGCGCGGTGCTTCAAGCCCCTCCCGGCGCGGGTAAAACAACAGTAGTGCCCCTTGCATTGCTGAGTTCAGGTCTCGTCACTGGCCGCATCCTCATGCTTGAGCCGCGCCGCCTCGCCGCACGCTCCGCCGCCGAATATATGGCCTCCACACTCGGGGAGCAGGTCGGGGCAACAGTCGGCTACCGCATCCGCGGCGAAAGCAAGACAAGCAAGCAAACCCGTGTCGAAGTTGTCACCGAGGGCATCCTCACCCGCATGTTGCAATCTGATCCAGAGCTTTCAGGCGTGGGCATGGTGATCTTTGACGAGTTCCACGAACGCTCGCTCAATGCCGATCTCGGCCTCGCCCTCTGCCTCGAAATCAGCGAAGCCCTGCGCGATGATCTCAGGCTGCTGGTGATGTCTGCCACGCTAGATGCCGCCCCCGTCGCCGCGCTCATGGGCGGCGCACCCGTGGTCACATCCGAAGGCCGCAGCTTTCCTGTTGAGACCCGTTGGCTTGAAAAGCCGCTTCCCAAGAGCGCACGGATTGCCGAAGCCATGGCAGCGCAAATCCTCAGCGTACTGCCCGAGACAGAGGGCGGCATCCTCGCGTTCCTCCCGGGCGAAGGCGAAATTCGCCGCGCGGCCGCCCAGCTCGATNCACGCGTCCCCGAGGGCGTCTCGGTTCACATGCTTTTCGGCGCACTCCCCTTCAAGGATCAGCAAGCCGCCATCCGCCCCGCAAAGGCTGGCCGCAAAATCGTGTTAGCAACCTCCATCGCCGAAACTTCTCTGACCATCGAAGATGTCCGCGTGGTGCTTGACGCAGGCCTCGCCCGCCGCGCGCGCTATGACGCAGGCTCTGGCCTCTCCCGCCTCGTTACAGAAAAGGTCAGCCGTGCAGAAGCCACCCAGCGCCAAGGCCGCGCGGGCCGTGTGGCGACAGGCACCTGCTATCGCCTCTGGACACGGGGCGAAGAAGGCGCGCTGCCCGCCTTTGCACCCGCTGAAATTGAGGTGGCTGATCTTGCCCCCTTCGCCCTTGAACTCGCCCTTTGGGGCAGCGCTGATTTGCCCCTGCTCACAGCGCCCCCCGAAGGCACACTCGCAGAGGCACAAAGCCTCCTTCAGGCCCTTGGTGCGCTTGATACAGAGCATCGCATTTCAGCTCATGGCCGCATGCTCGCGGCCCTACCCGTACACCCGCGCCTTGGCCATATGCTCGCCCTCGCGGGCAAAACCGCCGCACCCGTCGCAGCACTTCTGAGTGAGCGCGACATTCTCAAGGGCGCACCCGCCGATCTCGCTTTGCGCCTCAAAGCGCTGGAAAACCCCCGTGCTGTGCCCCATCAGGTCAATCACGCCGCGCTTGCCCAAGTCCGCACCGAGGCCAAGCGCCTCGCCCGCACAGCGCCCGATGTCACCACAGCCTATTCTCCCGCTCAAATGGCCGCGCTCGCCTATCCTGATCGCATCGCACTGCGCCGCACAGGAGATGCGCCACGCTTTCTCACATCGGGCGGCAAAGGCATATATCTTGCCGATGACGATCCACTCGCCGCCGCCCGCCTGCTTGTCGTGACAGACACCGACGGTCACCCGCGCGAGGCCCGCATTCGCGCTGCGCTCCAGATATCAGAAGCCGAGCTGCGTGAGGTCTTCGCTCCCGACATCACATGGCAAAATTCTTGTCATTGGTCCCGCCGCGAGCGCCGCGTGATGGCGCTGGAGGAAGAGCGCTTTGGTCAACTCGCCCTGCAATCGCGAATGTGGAAAGACGCGCCGCAAGAGAACATAGCCCGCGCCATGTGCGACGGCATCCGCGAGCTCGGCCTCAAGCCCTCTCCTGCCGCCGAGCGCCTGCGCGCGCGCGTTGCTCTTCTGACGCAAGCAGACCACGAGATGCCCGATATGTCCGACACAGCGCTCCTTGAGACATTGGAGGTTTGGCTTGCACCTTATCTTACAGGCGTAAAAACAGATGCGCAGTGGAAGTCCTTTGACATCCATTCAGCGCTCCAAGCGCAGCTGACCTACGAACAAACCCAGCTCTTGGCTCAGCATGCCCCCGCTCATTTTACCACGCCCTTGGGCCGTCAGATCCCGATTGATTACGCGGGCAATGACCCCGAAATCTCGCTGCGCATTCAGGAAATGTTTGGCCAGCGCACCCACCCCCAAGTCGCAGGCAAGCCTCTGCGCGTCACGCTCCTGTCGCCCGCCCAGCGCCCCGTGCAAACCACAATGGATATCCCCGCATTCTGGGATAGCACCTATTCTGATGTGCGCAAAGACATGCGTGGCCGCTACCCCCGCCACCCGTGGCCCGAAGACCCCCGCGACGCAGACCCTACNCTGCGTACAAAACGCCGCTCCTGAGCGCCGCCTTTGCAATTGCAGAAAAAAAGTGGTATACGCGTGTTAATCAATAATAAAATCGCGGCAGTTAGTCAGTCACTTATGAATAAACAATTCCAAAAAGCTTGGAGCGAGCTCCTCAGCCCGTTTCTGCGTCGTCCAAAGCGACTGCAAGTCGCAGCATTGTGCTACAAGCAAGCCAACGACACCGACGACAAAGAAATCCTCCTCGTCACCTCGCGGGATACGGGCCGCTGGATCATTCCCAAGGGCTGGCCGATTGATGGCAAAAACGCCTCTGAAGCCGCGCTGCAAGAAGCTTGGGAAGAAGCAGGCGTNCGCAAAGGCACGGTCATGGGCAAAGCACTTGGTCTCTACAATTATGACAAAGAGCTCAAAGGCGGGCTACCTGTGGCAGTTGAAACATTGGTCTTCTCCGTGAAAGTCAACGAAATGCGCGATGACTACCCAGAAGCCTCCCAGCGCGAGCGCAAATGGGTCAGCCCGGCAGAAGCCGCAAACATGGTGCAAGAGCCCCAGCTGCAGGACATGCTGCGCAGTTTGTAACAGTTTTGTATCAGTTTTATGACAAATTGATTGAATTACGCCCCAACCTTCTCTAACCGAGCGGGAACGCCAAGGGGGGCAAAATGACAGATTTCAATAAGCACGACGCCGATCACCTCGAAACACTCGACCGCGACCTACACCGCCTATCCTATCTGGAAAATGCCACCCAGTATGTTGCACGCCCCATGATGGGCCCAGGCATAGCGCTTGCCTTTATGGTCCTCGCTGGCCTGTCCGCTGCAATCTTCTTCGGCTTTGAGCCGCAAAACTACGTGGTCATCCTCGCCGCCGTCTTCGGCGCCTACATGGCGCTCAACATCGGCGCAAACGATGTCGCCAACAACATGGGCCCCGCNGTTGGCGCCAACGCGCTCACCCTTAGCGGCGCCATCGCCATCGCCGTTGTCTTCGAAAGCGCCGGCGCGCTCCTCGCGGGCGGTGATGTGGTCTCCACAATTTCCAAAGGCATCATTGCCCCCTCTACAATGGCCTCTGCCGATGTGTTCATCTGGGCGATGATGGCCGCGCTGATTTCTGCTGCGCTCTGGGTCAACCTCGCCACATGGGTCGGCGCGCCTGTCTCGACAACACACTCTGTTGTCGGTGGCGTCATGGGCGCAGGCATCGCTGCCGCGGGCCTCTCCGCTGTCAACTGGCCCACCATGAGCGCCATTGCCGCGAGCTGGGTCATCTCTCCTGTTCTGGGCGGAGCCATTGCCGCNGCCTTCCTNGCNCTGATCAAATCGCGTGTNATCTATCAAGANGACAAGATCGCAGCCGCCAAAAAGTGGGTTCCAATCCTNGTNGGNATCATGGCAGGCGCTTTCGCCTCATACCTTGCCCTCAAGGGCCTCAAGCGCATCATGAAGATCGATCTTCCGACAGCTCTGGCCATCGGCCTCGCNCTTGGTGTCGCGGCATGGCTTGTAACAATCCCANTGATCCGCCGTCAGTCTGAAGGGCTTGAAAACCGAAACAAATCTCTCAAAACCCTCTTCGGNATCCCACTGGTTATCTCGGCAGCACTGCTCAGCTTCGCNCACGGGGCCAATGATGTNGCCAATGCGGTTGGCCCCCTCGCNGCCATCGTGCACGCCGCCGAATACGGCAGCTTTGCTGACAAAGTCGCGATCCCGATGTGGGTCATGATCATCGGCGCCTTCGGGATCAGCTTCGGCCTCTTCCTCTTTGGCCCCAAACTGATCCGCATGGTCGGCTCACAGATCACAAAGCTCAACCCGATGCGCGCCTATTGCGTCTCACTCTCAGCCGCAATCACAGTGATCATCGCAAGCTGGCTCGGCCTGCCTGTATCCTCGACACATATTGCCGTGGGCGCAGTCTTTGGCGTTGGCTTCTTCCGTGAATGGGACGCCGCAAAGCGCATGCGTGCCAGCACGGTTGCAATGCCAGATGCACAGCGTATTGCCCCAGAAGAGCGCCGTCGTCGCAAGCTCGTGCGCCGTTCACACTTCATGACAATCATCGCAGCATGGGTCATCACAGTGCCCGCCGCCGCTGTCATGTCAGGGCTGATCTTCTATATTCTGTCCGCCGTCGTACACTAAGCCTAGCGCTTCGTTCAGTCCCACCACGGTCCATGATGCTTGCCCTCTTGGTCAAGCCTCTCAAAACCGTGGCGGCCAAAAAAGTCTCGCTGCGCCTGAATGATATTGGCCGTGCCACTGCCAATCCGCAGGCTGTCAAAGAAGCTGACAGCACTGCTCAAGGCAGGCGCAGGATGCCCCTCACCCAGTGCTGCGCCGGCAACAGCCCGCAAGCCGGGCAGAGCAGCCTGAAGCTTGGCCGCAATCGCCTCCGCTTCCAAAAGCTGGCCGCCATGGCTGGCGCTGTTCTCAAAAGCCTCGGCGATATCGTCCAGCAAGGCCGCGCGTATGATACAGCCCGCCCGCCAAATTTGCGCAATCCGCGCAAAATCAAGCGGCCAGTCATATTCCTCGGCAGCCTGCCTCAAAATGCGAAAGCCCTGCGCATAGGCCAAGATACGCCCCGCCATCAACGCATCCGCGATTTGATCCAAGCTGACGGAAACAGCGCCGCGCCCTGCGCCATATTGCACGCCAAGCCGCGCGCGAAGGACCTTTTCCGACGACCAGCTGCGCGCACCAATGGCAGCTTCAATCATACTCGCGCTCTGCCCCATCTGCAGCGCTTCGATCACAGTCCAGCGTCCCGTGCCTTTTTGACCTGCCGCATCACGGATATGGTCGACAAACGGAACGCCCGCCTCCTCGTATTGCAAAAGCGCGCCTGTGATTTCCACAAGATAAGAGCGCAGCGGTCCCTTATCCCAAGCCTCAAACTGCGCACCAATCTCCGGCGCACTCATTCCAAGCCCGAAGTGCATCAGCCCATAAGCCTCCGCGATCATTTGCATATCGGCATATTCAATCCCGTTGTGCACGGTCTTCACAAAATGCCCCGCCCCGTCAGGCCCCAGATGCGCCACACAAGGCACGCCTTCATATTGCGCGGCAATAGCCCTCAACATCGGTTCAAGCTGGGTCCAGGAATGCGCCGTACCACCAACCATCATGGACGGCCCATACCGCGCACCCTTCTCGCCGCCCGAAACGCCCATACCGACAAAGTGCAGATCCTGCTGGGCCAGCGCTTGCGCGCGTCGCCGCGTATCGTGAAAATTCGCGTTGCCCCCGTCGATGATCGTATCACCCGCCTCAAGCAACGGCGTGACCGCCGCGATCATGCTGTCCATAGGCGCGCCCGACGGGATCATAAACAGAATCACCCGAGGTGTTTTCAGGCCTGACACAAAGGCAGCGAGTTCAGAATGCGGATGCAGGCGCTCGGCCAACGGCCCCACCTCTGCAACAAAGTCGGCGATCCAGCTGACCTCGCGGTTGGTCACCGCAACATCAAAGCCCTTCTCGGCAAGGTTCAGCGCCAAAGCACTGCCCATCACACCAAGCCCGTATACACCGATATTCGCGCGCACCGTCAGCACTCCCCTGATCGCGCTACCATCCTATTGGACAAAACCCCAAGCGCAAGCATCTAACAAAAACGCCCTGCTTCTTCTCTTCAAAAATATCCCGGGGGAGCACGAGGGGGCGGAGCCCTCTAGCTCCGTGTGCTTGGGCCCACCCAAGCACAGCCAGAAAAATGCGCCTATTTCCCCAAGCACCAGCGCACCACAGCCTTCTGCGCATGAAGACGGTTCTCCGCCTCGTCAAAGATCACAGAGTTCGGCCCGTCCATCACAGCGCTCGTCGCCTCGTCCTCGCGATGCGCAGGCAAGCAATGCATAAACAGCGCATCAGGCTTGGCATGTCGCATCAGGTCTTCATTCACTTGATAGGGCCGCAGCATATTATGGCGGCGCTCTTTGGTGCTTTGCCCGTCATGCATGCTCACCCAAGTGTCAGTGACAACAAGATCCGCACCCTGCACAGCAGTCTTCGCATCCCGCTCAAGGCTCACGCTCACACCTGCTTTACGGGCAAGGCCGATGAATTCGTCTTCAGGGTCAAGCTGGCTTGGCCCCGTAAAGACCATATCAAAACCAAACTGCGCCGCCGCATGCAGGAAGGACGCGCAGACATTATTGCCATCGCCACACCACACCACTTTCTTGCCCTTGATAGAGCCGCGGTGCTCCTCATAGGTCAGAACATCCGCCATGATCTGGCAAG
>JGI26082J51739_10002071_pt1 | contig 12381 bp, 10 predicted proteins | sample SaaInl5LU_22_DNA_FD_51739 | JGI IMG/M metagenome (IMG submission 51739)
TCATGTATCTTTCGCGTAATGGTGTTACGGCCAATACCAAGCTTGTTGGCCGCCTCCACGCGGCGCCCTCTGGTGTGCGCAACGGCCGCCGTGATGAGTGCTGCCTCAAACTTGTGAGTCAATTGATCCCACACGTCGGTATGCCCGGCCGCCAACAGCGTTGCTGCCTCACCCTGGACCAAGCTCATCCAAGGCGCGCCGACCGTCGTTTGCCCGAGTAGGTCATCGTCAGACGAGGGTCGCATGAGCGTGGTATCTGAATGGGTGCTTGGGTCCATGTTGTCGTCAGACGCCACCGATGCCATCGGCGACAACGGCACACGAAATGCCGCTGAGGCGATGCGCTCTTGACCGCTTACCTCTGGCGGCAAATCTTTCACGTCCACAACCTGACCGGGCGCCATCACGCTCAGCCAATGACACAGATTTTCCAATTGACGGACATTGCCCGGAAAATGAAAGGCAGACAAGACGCGCATCGCCGGCGGCGATAGGCGCTTAGCTTCCACGCCTAGCTGCTTGGCACTCACGATCAAGAAATGTCGAATCAACACCGGTACATCGTCCAAGCGTTCTCGCAGCGCCGGTATGCGCAGTCGAATCACGTTCAACCGGTGAAACAAATCTTCCCGAAAATGTCCTTGCGCGACGCGTCGTTCTAAGTCTTGGTGTGTTGCGGCGATCACCCGCACCTGTGCCTTGATGGCGCTGTGACCGCCAACCCGATAAAAACTTCCTTCGCTCAACACCCGCAATAGTCGGGTCTGCAAGTCAAATGGCATGTCGCCAATTTCATCCAGAAACAAGGTGCCGCCATCGGCCTGCTCAAAGCGGCCACGACGCATGGTTTGCGCCCCCGTAAACGCGCCTCGCTCATGACCAAAGAGCTCAGACTCCAATAGGTCTTTGGGAATAGCGGCCGTGTTAATCGCAACGAATGGGCCTGCAGCACGCGGCGAATGCTTGTGCAATGCCTTGGCTACCAGTTCTTTACCCGTGCCCGACTCACCTGTGATGAGCACCGTGACATGACTTTGGCTCAAGCGCCCGATTGCACGAAAAAGCTCCTGCATTGCAGGCGCTTGCCCCAACATTTCAGGCGTTATAGCAGGGGCTGCGCCCATATCGGGTGCGGCTGTGGACTCCTCTAACGCACGACGCACCAATTCAACGGCGTTGGTGACATCAAAGGGTTTCGCCAGATACTCAAAAGCGCCCCCTTGGAACGCCGAGACCGCGCTGTCCAAATCTGAGTAGGCGGTCATGATGATGATGGGGAGATCCGCTTGTCTCGTCTTCACTTTTGCAAGCAATTCCAGGCCGTTCACCCCCGGCATGCGGATATCGCTGACCAATACACTGGGTAATTCAGAGGCCTCGGCATCCGCCAGAGCAGCCAGCACCTGATTCGCTTCTGTAAATGAACGCGTTACCAAGCCCTCCCGCTGCAACGCGCGCTCAAGGACGAAGCGAATAGACTGGTCGTCGTCAACGATCCAAATGGGCTTCATGGTGCATATCCTTGTAGTTGACTGCCATTCATTTATGACAAGGGAATCAGAATCCTAAAGTCGGTCTGACCCGGCTCACTGTTACATTCAATCCAACCTTGGTGCTGCTGCACAAAGGTTTGCGCTAAGGTCAGGCCCAACCCCGTCCCACCATCACGCCCCGATACGAGGGGGTAAAACAAACGGTCTTTGATGGCATCAGGCACGCCGGGGCCGTTGTCTATGACATGCAATTCCAGTGCCAGCTTGTAGCGTACTTTGCCAACGGTCGTTTGGCGTGCCACACGTGTTTTAAACGTGAGCGCCGCCTTTTTTCGTTGCACCAGATCAGCCATTGCCTGCGCCGCATTTTGTGCAATGTTGAGCACCGCCTGTATCAGTTGCTCTTTATCCCCTTGGAACTCAGGGATAGAAAAATCGTAATCGCGCTGAATGTGAAGTCCGTCGGGATACTCCGCCAACAAGACAGAGCGCACCCGCTCGCAAACCTCGTGAATGTTCATGTCAGCGACGACGTGCGGCCGCCTATGAGGCGCCAGCAGCCGATCGACCAGTGTCTGCAAGCGATCAGCCTCATGAATAATGACTTGGGTGTATTCGTGTAAGGCCTTGTTCTCAAGGTCCATTTCCAATAGCTGTGCTGCGCCGCGAATGCCACCCAGTGGGTTTTTAATCTCATGGGCGAGACCACGGATCAACTCCTTGTTCGCCATGGCTTGGTCGACCAAACGCTCCTCACGCTCTTGACGCAATTGCTTCTCGACAGGCAACATCTCCACCATCACGTGATCAACCTCCTCTAAACGAGAAACGATGATATGGACGGGGGTCCCCAGAGTCGACAGGTCTCGCTGAACGGTCGCCTCAAAACGCGTGACCGTGAATGCATTGTTGCGGGCCGCATCAATCGATTGCGCAAGCAAATCTGCTTCCACAAAGTAGTTGACTAATTTCGTCCCCATCAAGATGCGACGGGAGATGCCTAACAAATCTTCAAAGGCTGCATTGAGATGGGTCACGCGGGAACGCAAGTCCACAACCGCGACGGAGGTGGCTAGCGCATCCAACACCGTATAGCGGTCGGCAATGACCGTGCTGGCCGTCGACGCGGACTCATCGGGGGTAGCTGCTTTAGTGCGCATGGTTATCAGGCATCAATGTGACAAGTGATTGATAAAAAAAAGGGCGGTCGAAACCGCCCTTATTCGCATCAGAGCGCCAACTTACATGCTGAAGTACATGTCGAATTCGACAGGGGAAACTTCCACACGTGAGCGGTTGACTTCTTGCATCTTCAACTCGATGTAGGCATCGATCCAAGAGTCAGTGAATACACCGCCCTTAGTCAAGAAGGCACGATCTCCGTCCAACGCCTCAAGCGCTTGGTCTAAGCTAGAGCAAACGGTTGGCACCAACTTGTCTTCTTCTGGTGGCAAATGGTAGAGGTCCTTGGTAGCGGCCTCACCCGGATGGATCTTGTTTTCAATGCCGTCCAAGCCCGCCATCAACAACGCGGCAAAGCCCAAGTATGGGTTGCACAATGGATCTGGGAAACGGGCTTCCACACGGCGTGCGTTATCGCTCGCAACGTTTGGAATACGAATGGACGCGGAACGGTTCTTCGCAGAATACGCCAGCTTCACAGGTGCTTCGAAGTGGGGAACCAGACGCTTGTACGAGTTCGTACCCGGGTTGGTAATCGCGTTCAATGCACGGGCGTGCTTGATGATGCCGCCGATGTAGTACAGCGCGGTATCAGAAAGGCCTGCGTAGCCGCTGCCAGCAAACAAGTTCTTGCCATCTTTCCAGATGGACTGGTGAACGTGCATACCTGAGCCGTTATCGCCGTGGTATGGCTTGGGCATAAAGGTCGCTGTTTTGCCGTAGATGTTCGCCACGTTTTGAACAACGTACTTTTGCATCAACGTCCAGTCAGCGCGCTCAACCAAGGTAGAGAAACGCGTGCCGATCTCGCACTGACCTGCACCGGCCACTTCGTGGTGATGCACCTCAACAGGGATACCAACCGACTCCAAGACTTGGCACATCTCGTTGCGCATGTCCATGGTGCTGTCAACCGGTGGAACGGGGAAGTAGCCACCCTTGACGCGGGGACGGTGACCACGGTTACCACCCTCTAGCTTGGCACCCGTGTTCCACGGTGCTTCGTACTCGTCGATCGCGTAGAAAGAGTTACCGGGCTCGGTACTCCACCGGACGTCGTCAAACAAGAAGAACTCTGGCTCTGGGCCAAAATACGCCGTGTCACCAATGCCCGTGGACTTCAAGAAGGTTTCTGCGCGCTTGGCAATCGAGCGTGGGTCACGCTCATAGGCCTTACCGTCGGTAGGCTCGATGACATCGCACGTTAAGACCAACGTAGGCTCTTCAAAGAACGGATCGATGAAAGCAGTCTTTGCATCAGGCATCAACAACATGTCGGAAGCTTCAATACCCTTCCAGCCGGCGATAGAGGAGCCGTCGAAGGCTTGGCCTTCTTCGAACTTGCTCTCGTTGAATTGAGACACGGGGGCAGTAATGTGCTGCCACTTTCCGCGGGTATCGGTGAAACGGAAATCAACGAACTTAATGTCGTTGTCTTTCACCATTTGGATCACGTCGGCGACGGTCTTGGCCATCAGAAATCTCCTGAAAGGTTGGTAATCAAATCANCAACCGGATCGCACCATGCCATCCGGTTTCATCAATAGGGTTTGGAAGTAGAGTTAGCAGGTTCTGTGCCAAAAGCACACTTAAAAAACCACACGGCGAGTCTATCGGTGAATCAAGGGCTTGGCGCACACCGCTGGGGGTTAAGTTTTGAACGCTGGGAATTCTCTNNCTACAAATGCACCAATAAGGNACATTTATGCTTNATTTTGGTGCTTTATTACAATTTGCACCAAAATACAGCGCATTCGAATTATAAACCAAGCGATAGTCCACGCGCTCGTCTGGCCTATTGGCCGCGTTGCATTTCTGGACCGACTTGAACACCGAGCGCATCTAAGCCCGCGCGCATCGCCACAAACGCAGCACTCACCGCCTCGGTCGGCCCCTTGACGCCCAGCTCTACATGCCGACCGTGCTCGGGATGATCGACGCTAGGCAAGCTAAAGACCTTGATCTGGCTGTGCTGCGACTCAAGCGCAAGCATCAGCGGTGTCAGTGACGCTTCGATCGCCCCGTACACAATATAAGAGCGTTCCTGCCAAGCACCCCGCGCAAAGTGGGCGCTGTAATGGGTATCCAGCACCCACTCCAGCATGGGCCAGGCCATCACCGGGAATCCGGGTACAAAGTACATGGCCCCGCCCGCCGTGGTCGACACACTAAACCCCGGTATGCGGTTGTAGCTGTTGGGAATAATGGCCGCGCCCTCGGGGAAGACGCCCATGTTGAGGCGATGGATATTGTCAGGGTGCCCCGGCACATAGGTTTCACCCCGCTCGATGGCGAGGTCTTGCATGCGTTGCTCAATCAGCGTCTTCGCCTCGGGGTGCAGCATTAGCTCGCGCCCCAGCGCCTTCCCAGCACACTGTCGCGTGTAATCATCTGGCGTTGCACCAATGCCACCAAAGGAGAACACCACATCTCCGCTATCAGCCAGGTGTGCAATGGTGTCTGTAATCCGTTGTGGATCATCTCCAACGTAGTTCGCATAGGCGAGTGACAGCCCGCGCTCGCCTAACGTGGTGATCAGCTGTGTTAGGTGCTTGTCGGCACGTTTGCCGGACAAAATTTCATCGCCAATGATGAGGGCTGCAAAGTTGGGGGTCATAGTCAGTGAGGTCTTATAAACGATTGGTGTCACGAAGGTCTTGTAAATCTTCCGCGTCCAACTGCAAGGCGGTCGCCGACACCCTGTCAGGGCTAGTCTGACGCATGTTGTCGAGCACCGCTAAACAGTAGTGGGCAAACCAAAGCGAGGAAAACGCGAGTACAAGGGTATAAATCCAGATGGCCAGAGGCACCAAAACCGGCGCCATGACAATGAAAATGGCACCAGATGCCCATAGCAAACTCGGCGCAGCACCAAGATAGCCAGAGACCACGCCCATAGTCAGTAGGTTGAAACGGTGACGCTGAAAAATCGTCTGGCGCTCATGTGCACTGGCATGCTCTGACAGGGCATCGTAGGCAAACACCCGGTAGGTCAGCCATCCCCAGATCAGCGGCGGAACCAACAAAATAAGCGGCGGAATAAACCAGAGCGGAATCGACACCACCAGCATGACAATGGCCAGCAACGTGGAGGATACGGACCACACAATACTGCCCCAAAAGTGGCTGCTACCGCGCTTAATGAGATAAGAGAAGCGCCGATCTACCACCAAGCCCACCATTGCGGGCGTCATAAACCCCGCAACAAGCAACAAAGTGGCCACCACGACCAAGGGCGTAAATGCAAAAATAATGATCAACGGTGCGACCACTGAGCTCAAGCCCGACCAGCCCACACTGTCCATCCAGTTTAAAACGCTCTGCGTGAGATCAGTCGACTGCATCCACTGCGTGACATACGCGACGCTCGGCTCCCAATAGACGTAGCCAAGACCTACCACCACGGCCATCATGAGCACCAACGGCAAGAAGGAGCCAACAATCACTCGGGGCAAGAAGCAGTAGGAAGCTGCGCGCCAAAAAGAAGTAAACAACAAAGACATCACAAGAGAATACAACGAAAAAAGCCAAACACGCAGGCGTGTTTGGCTTCTTTGTTCAGAGGGTGTGGTCTACGTTTTTAACGACGGGCCGCACTCCTAGCTGGTGCCGCACGGCGGTCGTCATGACCGCGCGGGGGAGCGCCCGCACCGCGCGACTCTGGACGGGGCGCGCGAGTGTCAAAACGGCTACCACGGTCTGCAAAACGCGGGTCTGCACGACCTTCTGAGCGCGGCTCTGAACGGCCCTCGAAAGGCCGGCCACCACGGGTGTCCGGGCGGTTGTTATCGAAACGACGCTCTGGACGCCCCTCAAAGCGACCATCGGAACGGCCATCTGAACGACCATCCGAGCGAGACTCTGGACGTCCTTCAAAGCGTGGGTCAAAGCGCGGCTCGCTGCGACCTTGGAAACCTTCAGAGCGCGGAGCGAATCCACCACCGCCCTCACGTCGTCCACCGCCAAAATTACCACCGCGGTTACCGCCAAAGCCAGGTGAACCACCAAAACCACCGGCATTGCGACGTGGGCCGCCATTACCGCGACGGTCGTTGCCACCACCACCTGCACCATGCTCGGACGACGTGATGGCTCCATGCCCTCAACCGTCTTCTCTTCAAAGCGCTTACGGGTAAACGCCTCAATGGCGAAGATGCGACGCTGGTCACGGAACTCAGCCAACGTGATCGCCAAACCTTGACGACCAGCGCGACCGGTACGACCGATACGGTGGGTGTAGTCCTCAGCCTTCATGGGAAGACCAAAGTTAAATACATGGGTAATGGTCGGCACGTCTAGGCCGCGGGCCGCGACATCGGTGGCGACCAAAATTTGAACGGTACCATCACGGACCGACGCAAGGCGACGGTTACGCACCGCCTGGCCCAAGGCACCGTGTAACGCGACGGCNGAGAAGCCGTCTTGTTGNAGGTCTTCGGCCAACGAGTCACACTCGATTTGCGTACTAGAGAAAACAATCGCTTGCTTGATCTCGGTGTCGCGCAAAAAGTGGTCCAACAACTTACGCTTGTGAAAGGCGTTGTCCGCCCAGTACAAACGTTGCTCAATGTTGTCATGCGTGTGCTCAGGTGTTGACAGCTCAATGCGTTCGGTCTTGCGCATCACGCGCATCGCCAACTGCTGAACACGGGGCGCAAATGTTGCGCTAAACATCATGGTCTGTGCGCGATCTTTAGTGAGGGCGTGCACATCAGCCAAATCTTCAGCAAAGCCCAGATCCAACATGCGGTCCGCTTCGTCAACAACAAGGTACTGAACCTTGTCTAGGCGAATTTGGCCAGACTTCTGCAAGTCCAACAAACGACCCGGCGTTGCAACCACGACATCGGCGTTGCGCAATCCGGCAAGCTGGTGAACGTAAGAGGTTCCACCGACCACACTGGCCACGCGCAGGCCGCGGCAATGCGCGACCAAGTCAATCGCGTCACGCGCCACTTGCTGCGCCAACTCACGGGTCGGGCACAAGACCAGTGCACCGGGTGTCGCAGGCTCAAAGCTGCGGGGCGCACGCTTGTCGGCCTTTGGCTTGGCGCCCGCTAAGAGCAACTCCGCACTGTCTTGCGCATCAGCGTCTTGTCCCTTGGGCGGCCAACGCGGCTTCGCGTGCGGCACGAGCCGCCTCGTCCAAACGCACCTTTTCAGCGCGTTCAGCCTCTTGCTGTTGAAGAATGATGTGTAACACAGGCAGCAGAAACGCAGCCGTCTTGCCACTACCGGTTTGGCTAGAAACCAGCAAGTCCACGACTTCGTTATCGCCACGATTCAATGAGCGCGGGATAGCGGCTTCTTGCACCTTGGTGGGCGCGGTGTAGCCGAGGTCGGCTACGGCCTGCACCAATTCGGTCGCCAGGCCCATGTCTGTGAAGGCCTGGGCCAACGTGATATCTAACGTGGGGCGCTTTGGCGCACGCACCTCTTCTGTACGCGGACCACGCGAAAAGCGCGGCTTACCCGCGCGTGGAGGGCGATTTGAAAACTCTTTCATGACTAACTTCCTGCGTAACTAAATAACGCTTGACGAACACAATCGACGCACAGGAACTCAGGCATAACCTGTACCTTGGGTGCTACCGAAGAGGGCTCTAGGTGAAAAACACCAACCACCCAATCCAATCGGTCAACACAGTCGGCGTAAAGCCGAAGGTACGGAGCAAGTGGCCGAAAACAAAGGTAAGAAGTCGTGCTGCTGAGCGTGGTCTTTGGTATCAGAACACGCAACACGTCTTCGTTCGGCCGAGGGTGTGAGGCTGATGAAGCAAATCCCGGTGAGAGTGGCCCCTGCCATGTCCAATCCGGGAAAACCCTATTATGCCACGCTTTGACGATTTGAAACAAGGGCACGCGGCCCGTTGTTGTTATCAAACACCATCGGTTGNCGGCATGCGTAAAAAGTGGGTGCGGTAGTGAATCAGCTCGTCAATCGACTCATGAACATCCGCCAAGGCGGTGTGCGCTTGCTGCTTCTTGAAGCGCTTAAACACCTCGGGATGCCACCGCTTCGCCAGCTCCTTGAGGGTGCTGACATCCAAACAACGGTAGTGGAAATGGGCCTCAAATTTAGGCATGTATTTAACCAAAAACCGCCTATCTTGGCTGATGGTGTTGCCACACATAGGCGACCCCGCTTTCGGCACATACTGCTTGATAAAGGCCAGTAGCTTGGCCTCTGCAGAGGCCTCGTCTTCCGTGCTGGCACGCACCTTGTCAGTGAGTCCGCTGCGGCCGTGCGTTCCCGTGTTCCACGCGTCCATGGCGCCAAGTACCGCGTCGCTTTGGTGAACGACTAAAACGGGGCTCTCAACCCGTATGGATAAATCGGCGTTGGTGATCACGACGGCAATCTCCAGCAACCGTTCTTTCTCGGGGTCCAGGCCACTCATCTCGCAGTCCAACCAAATGAGATTTTGGTCAGATTTTGGCAATTGCGTCGGCGCTGTCGGCAAATGGGTATGTGTGTTTTCGCTCATTTGCCTATTGTCTCCGATCTGGTTAGGCCTGAAAAACGCAAGCCAATTTGCGGCACCGCGCGGCATCGGGCACTAAAACTGCCACAATATTGACTAACGCGCTCAATTTATCGGTCTCTTTACCCCCGCACCTCGGCACCGAATGCACCAAATTCTCGAAATCTCCACCTACATCACCCTCACTTTCGCCATTCTGCTGGTCGCGAACGTGCTGACACAACTCTGGCTCAATAGCCGTCAGGCTCGCCATGTCTGGACCCACCGAGACCACGTACCCAGCGCATTTGCTTCGGACGTCTCCTTGGCAGCGCATCAAAAAGCGGCCGACTACACCTTAGCCAAATTGCGCCTCAGCAACTTGGACGTCTTTGTCAGCCACGCGGTGCTGCTTGGCTGGACGCTGATGGGCGGCCTTGACACCATGAATCAATGGCTGCTCGCGTCGCTTGGCTCTGGCATGACCCAACAAATCGCGCTGTTAACGGGCGTCGTGTTGCTCGGCTCTCTCATCGAACTCCCGTTCGCATGGTGGCGCACCTTCAAGCTGGAAGCCGCGTTTGGCTTTAACAAAACAACACCGGCATTGTGGCTGTCTGATTTGGCAAAAAGCGCCGTCCTCGGTGCCGCACTCGGCTTGCCCCTGGCCTGGGTCGCCTTGTGGCTGATGGGTGCGGCGGGCAGCTACTGGTGGCTGTATGTATGGGCGGTCTGGGCTAGCTTTAACGCGCTGATGCTGTTCGTTTACCCCAAGTGGATCGCCCCGCGTTTCAATAAGTTCGAACCGTTAACCCGTGAAGACGTGAAGGCCAGCGCGAATGCATTGATCGAGGCCTGTGGATTCAAAGCGGAAGGGCTTTTTGTAATGGACGGAAGCCGCCGCAGCGCACACGCAAACGCCTACTTCACCGGCTTTGGTAAGAGCAAACGTGTGGTCTTCTTTGACACGCTGCTGGATCGTCTGAGCGTTAAAGAGGTCAACGCCGTGCTGGCCCATGAACTGGGCCACTTCGCTCACCAACACATACGCAAGCGCATCATCGGCCTCTTCGCGCTAAGCGCCTTGGCCTTGGCCGCACTGTCTTGGTTTGCCAGCCAATTGTGGTTTTATGTCGGACTCGGCGTCCTTCCCGATGTCGGCGGACCAAACGACGCATTGGCCCTCATCTTGTTTATGTTCATGCTGCCCTTGGTAACGTTTTTCGTAAGCCCTTTGCTGGCTGGGTTTTCCAGAAAAGATGAGTTTGAAGCCGATGCCTATGCCTGTCAGCACGCGGAAGCAAGTGCACTGGCTAGCGCCCTCACGAAACTCTACAACGACAACGCCAGCACGCTCACCCCAGACCCGGTTTACACACGCTTTTATGCCTCGCATCCGGCGGCGATGGAGCGTATTACCCGCATTACAGCCCCTGCACACCCATGACCGACTCGACCCCCCGCCCCACCCTGCTCACGCCGACGATCGTGGTGAGTGAACTAACCAAGCTCAACGGTGAAGAGGCCCTAGGGTGGCGCATTGAGGACGGTGCGCTGCAGCGACAGTTCACATTTAAAAACTTCCACCACACCATGGCATTTGTAAATGCCGTCGCCTACGTCGCTCACCAACTCGACCACCACCCAGACATACGCGTGAGCTACAGCCAATGCACGGTGGCGTGGTCCACACATGAGCCTGCAGGCTTAACCAGCCTAGACTTTCTAGCGGCGACCAAGGTCAACGCGCTAAAACACAGCGCGTAAACATTACAGGTACCCCGGTCTATGGCTCAAGTTCGCATACTCCCCTCCCGAGCGACCAAACCCCGCAACACGGCGAAGAAGACGCTAGGCGGACAGACCGGGCCCGTAGACGTTGAGAACAACGGATTAGTTATTGAGACGTTTGGACGGCACGTCACCGTGCTCGCCACCGATGGCAGTCAACGTATCTGCCACCCCAGAGGTAAGAAAAATACCGCAGTGGTTGGGGACCGAGTGGTGTGGTCACAGTCTGAGGACCAAGGCACGATCGAGCGTGTGTTGCCGCGCAAAAATCTGTTTTTTCGCCAAGACGAAATGAGGACCAAGTCATTTGCTGCGAACTTGGATCACATCCTCGTCTTTTTAGGTGCCGAACCCGAGTTTTCTGAAATGCAGCTCAGCCGCGCTTTAATCGCCGCCGAGGCTACAGGCATCGCCGTCACCATCATCTTGAACAAGCAAGACTTAACACCGCTCTTTGAACGCGCGTGGGCGCGCTTGCAACCCTACCGAGACATGGCCTACCCCGTGCTCGGCCTCTCACTACTCTCCTCGCCCCCTGTGGGTCTGAGCGCGTTGCACGCGTTGCTGAGCCAAAAAACCACGCTGGTTCTGGGACCCTCGGGTGCTGGAAAAAGCACACTCATTAATCAGCTGCTACCGGCCGTAGATTTAAGAACGCAAGAAATTTCGCGTGCGCTGAACAGCGGCAAGCACACCACGACGAACACCACGCTGTACTGGCTTAACCCGGAAGACCAAGCGGCTGGCGCCATTATTGACTCCCCCGGTTTTCAGGAGTTTGGTATGCACCACATCGCGGTGGATCAACTCGCCACCTACATGCCTGACCTGTCAGCACATTTGGGCCATTGCAAGTTCAGCAACTGCACCCATTTGCATGAGCCAGAGTGCCCCGTGCGGGATGCGACCGAGACAGAGCCGCCTCAGATTTCACCCAACCGCTACAGCATTTACCAAGATCTACACCTCGAATTAACCGAGGTAGCTCGGGCTTGGTAAGTGCTCACAAACGGGCCAGTTGCATTCTTGGCGCTCGTTTAGACGGCAAAATTTAGACGGCGAAACTAACCACGCCAACGGCAACAAAGATAAGCCATAGCAACCGCGTCGCTAATCGCTCAACCATTCCGGGTGTTATCTGCTCAGGTTCCCCCAACGAGCCCAGTACGCCTGAGACCACGAGCGCATCATTGCTTTCGTCGTGGCGCGCCTCCGGCTCTCGCCACGCGGCAATTGCGCCGTCAAACGCACCCACCATTGCCGCGCAAATGACCATAGCGCGCGCAGGCAACCAGCCCACCCAGTGCCAAGCCAAGGCCGCAAAGGCGTGAACAGGGTCCGCAGTGTGAGGGTCTGACGCCATTCCGTCGGTGGTGGTTGACTCGTTTGCCTCAATCTGAACCGCTTGCATCACAGGCTGTTCTGCTACGGCCTGCTCTTCTACGGCCTGC
>JGI26082J51739_10002077_pt1 | contig 12368 bp, 10 predicted proteins | sample SaaInl5LU_22_DNA_FD_51739 | JGI IMG/M metagenome (IMG submission 51739)
AGGCAAGCACGTCAATACAGCGGAGACTTTTGGGCAGCACGCCCACATCGGCTATAAAACAGGCATCTTGCATCAGAGATGCTCTAGCGACCCGCGGATCATGCCCAATAACGCTGAGCTCACCGTCGGAATCGCAGAGACCGACCAACGACTTGAGTGCAGTTGTTTTGCCCGCGCCGTTAGGCCCTATTAACCCACAAATGGCGCCTCGAGGGATGTCGAGATCGATGCCATCAAGTGCCCTAAAGCTGCCGTATGACTTACACAGATTCCTTGCCTTAATCGCGCTTTCGGGCCGCCATTTAGCATCGAGCGAAGCGCTCTCTTGTCGTGTGTTTTCCATAATTAGTTTCCCTTTTTCACTCTCTCGCTGCTAATCCGGCAGCTGGTCTGGCAGGTCGCTCACGCGCAAGCCAAGTAGTGTTAGTCGTGTCAAAATATCCGGCCACTCGTGCTCTAGAAAATACTGCCGCTGGCTCGAAGCCAACGCCGCGCGTGCATCGACGCAGACAAACATTCCTAGCCCCCGACGCTTTTCTATCCAGCCCCCATCAACCAATAGCTGCAAGGATTTAGAGACAGTAATAGGGTTAATTCGAAGATCGGCCGACAGCTGGCGCACCGAGGGAACCGCCTCACCCTCCTGGTAAACGCCCTGCAAAATGAGGTCACGAAGCCGATCCCTAAGCTGAAGGTAGATCGGCTCGCCTTGCTTCCATTTGACTAACACTCGAATTCCTTTCTCAGGAGATTGTTTGATATAGTGTTATACCAAAGTAACACACCATAGGCAAGACTGCGAGCGCGCGACTCGTCAGACTCATTTATTACCCTGACTCATCAAGCTCTACACAAGCTTCGGTACTAAGTGTGCCGAACTGTTGGCACCACACCGCTTGCTAAAAGCGCATCGACTTCGCGGTCTTCGAATCCGAATTCCGTTAACACCTCGCGGCTATGCTCGCCGAATTTAGGTGGCAGAGAACGAAGGGAGGCTGGCGTCCGGCTAAGCTTAATTGGAGAGCCCAGCGCCTTATACCACTCTTTCTCGACAATCATTTGCCGATGCTGAGTATGAGGATGCGCCACAACTTGCGCAGTATTGTGAATCGGCCCGGAGGCGAGCCCGGCGCGCGCCAGCGTATCAGCGAGCTCCGCACCGTCGATACGCATTAAGGCAGTCTCGAGCTCGACCTTTAGCACATCACGATTTTTGACTCTGTCGCTGTTGTTTGCAAATCGAGGATCAGCCAGAAGGTCTTGCCGCGCCACCTCCGCGCAAAGTTTCGCGAACGCTCGGTTATTACCTGCGCCAATAAATATGTCGACTGTCTTTGTCCGAAAAGTATCGTAGGGACTGATATTGGGATGCGCATTGCCTGTCGGGCCCGGAATTTCTCCAGAGTATAGGTAATTGGGTATGTGCGGATGCATGAAAGACACCGCGCAGTCGTAAAGCGTCATATCCAAGTATTGACCCAATCCCGATTTTTCTCGCTCGGCTAACGCCAGAAGAATAGCAACGGCGCAGTAAAGGCCCGTGCCCATATCTACCATGGCAAGCCCCAAGCGCACTGGCGCACTCCCGCGCTCGCCATTGACACTAAACCATCCTGCCATCGCCTGAACAATCGCATCGTAGCCTGGGAAGCCGCCCCAGGGGCCATCCGCGCCGAAACCACTTACCCGGCAATGGATGAGCTTAGGAAAGCGCGCGCGAAGCACCTCTTCAAATCCAAGACCCCAGCCTTCCATTGTCCCCGGCTTATAGTTTTCGACTAAGATGTCGGCGGACTCTAAAAGGCGCAGCAGAACTGCCTGACCTTCGCTACACGAAAGGTCTAACGCCATCGCGCGTTTATTGCGATTCACGGCTAAATAGTAAGGCGCATCCTCATCGTGAAACGGAGGCCCCCAGTCTCGAGTTTCATCTCCGCGCGGAGGCTCGATCTTTATCACCTCCGCCCCATGATCCCCAAGAATCTGCGTACAGTAAGGACCGCCCAACACTCGCGTCAAATCGATAACAACCTTACCCTTCAACGACCCTTCGCTGTCACTATTCAGCATTCATTTCTCTCCTACCCATTGCGCCGGCGAAGCAAAACCTTTCGCCTAGAGCGCTGCAGGATAGAGCAGCCGCAGTAACGCTTCAAGCAGCGACGCTAATCGAGATGTTCTGCAAGCAACCCCTCAGCCAAAATAATCTCGCGAAGCAGGCGCAGACTTTCAATCTGTATCTGCCTCACCCGCTCTCGAGTCACACCAACATCTTCACCAATTTTGTCGAGGGTTTCTTCGTCATGGCCGTCTAACCCAAATCGNCGCACAATTATTTCGTATTGNCGCGGCGTAAGGCATTGCAGCCAACGAACCAATGCTTCGTTTCTTGCGTCGAGTTGAAGCACGCGATCGGGCTCCCTCTCCCGACTTCCTCGCAGGCTATCGACAAAAAAATCAGCAGACCCCTCGGCGAGCGGCGCATCCGCAGAAAAGGTCGGCTCGTTTAGCAGCTTAAGCCGCTCTATGTCGGCGCGTGTTTTTTGTGTTTTCTGCGCAAGCTCAGCGCTGGTTATTGGTAAGCCCGCCTCAGTAAAATTCTCCCGATCTATTCTCATCATGGCGCGCATTTCTTTGACGACATGAACTGGCAGCCGAACAGTCCTCGCCTGATTCATCAACCCCCGCTCGATAGTTTGGCGAATCCACCACGTGCTGTAGGTAGAGAACCGATAACCTAGCTCCGGATCGAATTTACCTACCGAATGAATCAGACCAAGATTCCCCTCTTCGACCAGATCGGCGAGAGCCATCCCCCTGTGCATATAGCGTTTTGCAATATTTACGACAAGCCTTAAATTACTCTCGATTAGTTTTCGCCTGCCCGTCTCATCTCCCAACAAGGCCTGACGAGCACAATGGCATTCTTCTTCTGCAGTCAGTAATTCTGGCTTTCGGATGTCGTTGAGGTAGGTAGTCAGCGAATCGCTTGCAAGAGTCGCTCGCTGAGAGCTGACCGAGGAGGTCGCTTGTGCCGGAATGCCTTTAGTCTTTTCGTCGCCGCACTCTTTCCCATTACCATCATTCCTGTAGTCCACGCTCAGCTCCATTGATTCGTTAGATCATTCCAGAACACCATCGTCTGTCACTCTGAGTATAGGAGCTAATCTGGACAAGAAGAGATTTATGCGAAAGAAAAACGAAGAAGTGTGACACAGTAAATGGTGACTTATGGTTGACAACTCAGAGGCGAGAATAGATTAAACCTACGCCTTCGGCGGGATCTGGCGCAGGAGCGCTGGCAGAAAGTACTCGGCAACAAGGACAGGCTTAGCGTTAAGAAAAAACCAGCTGCGTCTCCCCCAACTCTGTTCGGCAATCTCTTTTACCTCTATTTCTGAACGCGAAAGCTCCGGCTGACTAAAGAGATATTCACCTAACGGCCTCGTGCCCAATCGGATGATTTGTTCTAAATCACCGCCTAGAGAATGAGTGGGTATGAGGGTATTTGCGAAAACCCAAGGCACTCCGTTACCGAGCAAAACAACGCGGCGAGACCAAAAACGATGCTCTGGTGCTACGGGACCAAAGCGCGACCTGAACCGTAACTCAGGAAAAACGAGCCACGATTCGTCGACGACCTCGACTGCGAATTTGCCCTCGCTTAAGGTTTTAAGTCTTGCAGTAAGCGACCCAGAATCGAACAGCCAATCTCGGGCGTTCGCAGGCATAGCGGTGACAGCCTCACCCGCGACCGGCCACTCAGCCTTCTCGGTTATAGACCGGCTACCGCGAACGAACCACTCGACCAGTGAAGACGACTCTGAGCCTGGAATGTCAGCTTGTGAGGGACTGCGGTAAGACACAATATTCTACTGTTGCAGAAAGAGAGCAATATTCTATCGCCCCCTCGCCTGGCAGTCGAATCCTCTTACCCTAAATCAGGGTAATTACCTTGTCTGATAACGCTGCAGCGTCTTTATCACGACAGTTATTACTCGCCTATTATCCGCGCGCCCCTGTGTGGAGTCATTACTCGCAACAGGCTGGGACTCGCCATACCCTCGGGCGGAAACTCTACTCGCCGCGATGCCGTATCTGCCCACTAATTCTGCCATGACAGACTCTGCTCTGCGCTGCGAAAGACCTAAATTATACATATCAGTTCCACGGCTATCCGTGTGCCCTTCGAGCTCAACCACCCTGTCAGGATACTGCTCCATAAACCGCGCCACGCTCTCTATCTCGGGCAAGTATTGCTCTTTTACCTCAGCACGATCGAAGTCGAAGTTAACCAATAGTTCGATGCGAGCCACCTCTTCTATCGCTATCGGGCAGCCGTCTTTATCAACCGCATAGCTTAGGGGTGTGTCGGCGCAGAGATCCTGAGCATCCGGCACTCCATCTCTATCGGCGTCGGCAATCTGCGTAGATGCGTCTGGCTCATTCGGTTCCCTCGTCTGCGGCAGCTCCTTGACTAGCGCGGCTTTCTTTGCGGCTCCCCCAAAGCGATAAACAAGCGTGGTATCAATGCCGAAATCTTGATCTTCAAAATCACGCCCCAGCGCATAGTAATTCCGGATAGACGTCCGCCATGTCCAACGCTCGTTAAGGGGCAATTTTAGGCCTGCACCAATATCCCAGATAGAGTCGTTGTCACCGTCGATATTACTATTGCCCAAGCCGCTCACGACAAAGGGTTTGAACTTACCTAGATCGAAATCGAGCCCATAGAAGACGTCGACTTTCCATAAGTCTTGATCTAATTCACGCGCAGCTTTGGTTTGCGGATTGAGATCCATCACACTGAGCTCCGCACTCAGCTTGGATGTAAAGTCGTAGCCTATGCCGATAACGTAGCCAAAATCATTGTCAAACCCTACTTCGTCATCATAGTTCATGCCCTGCAAGCCCGGGGCAAGGTAGAATTGTCCTGCATCGGCTCGAACGCCAGTCACGCCAAGACACGAGATTGCTATTGCCATTGAGGCTAGTGATTTTTTCATCGATTTTATTCCTAATATTACTGCTCTATTAGCCTAGAGCATTGGCCTTAAACTTTTCGGAGCCCTATAATCTGAACGAGACGAATATCGTGCCGCTGCTCGTAAAAAATCCCACGCTATAGACGACCGAGCGGACACAACATTCATTTCAGACAATCGACTCGATTGGTCTATTCTCATGACAATACTCGCTAATTATGGCAAGGTTGGGCGCTGATTCTGCGCTTGTACTGATTATGTCTAACCGTCTCTGCCCTAACTTCCCTCGACACACAGCTCATTCTGGACAAGTCTCATGAACACGTGGCGCAACGAGCTCCGGCGTTTCCTTCTCATTCTTGCAGCAGCCTTAGTTTTTGGCCTGCTGGTCGGGGAGATTTCTTTTGTCCTCCTCATCGCTCTCGCAGGTTACAGCGGATACAACCTCCTCCAACTGCGACGCCTTACCCAGTGGGTAGCCAAAGACTCTCACAAAAGCGACACCCAGCCGCCAGAAAGTACGGGGACCTGGGGATCAATCTTCGACAGCATCTATCGTCTACAGAAACAAGAAAGACTCGCCAGCGACTACCTAAAAAACATTCTCGACAAAGCGCAGGAGTCCTCCGCGGCGCTAGAGATGGCCGTCGTGATGATTAACAAGCAAGGAACTTTGGACTGGTGGAACCGGGCAACCGAAGATCTGCTTGGCATTCGCTATCCTAACGACCGCAATCAAGCGGTCACAAATCTTATTCGCGACCCCCGTTTTGCCGACTATTTTCATAAGGAGAAGTACAGCCAAACACTTCGTATCGAGGCGCCTGGCGTCAGTGGTCGCACGCTCGAGTTTCAAATCACCCTCTTTGGGGAGCATGAAAAGTTGATGCTTGTGAGAGACGTCACCCAGCTTCATCGACTTGAATCTATGCGCCGCGACTTTGTTGGCAATGTTTCCCACGAGTTAGGAACGCCCATCACAGTAATTAAAGGCTATCTCGAGACGATCGCTGACAATCTAGATTCCTTCGATTCGCGCTGGCATAAACCAATCGAGCAAATGCGGTCACAGTCGCAGCGGATGGAGAATATCGTGCGAGATTTGCTTGTTCTTAGCTCGATTGAGACCCGCGCAGCACCAAGAGCCCAAGAAAAGATTGATCTAGGAGAACTTGCACAAGAAATAAAGGGACATACCCAAGAAATCATGGCCGAGAAGCAGCACAACTTTTCGATCAATTGCCCGAATGAGATTATTCTACTCGGGCAACGCTCAGAGCTTTATAGCGCTCTGTCTAACCTCGTTATCAATGCCGCAAAATACACGCCGGCAGGCGGCATGATTGAGTTACGTGCCGCACTCGATTCGACAGGGGTAAAAATTGAAGTGGAGGATAACGGTCTAGGCATCGAGTCGCATCATATTCCACGCCTCACCGAACGATTCTACAGAGTCGACCCCAGCCGGTCAGCAGAGTCTGGTGGAACAGGGCTTGGCCTCGCCATCGTGAAGCACATTCTGGCGAGGCACGACTCGGAGTTATTGGTGAAGAGCACGCCACGAAAAGGCAGCGTGTTCGGCTGCCATATCCCAAGAGAAAGAGTGCTGGACTAGTCTTCTAGCTGCTCTTCAACATCGGCTAACTTTTCGTGCCGGACATCCATTCCCTTCACCAAGTAAATCACGTGCTCAGCGACATTCTTCGCATGGTCGCCGATGCGCTCAAGCGCACGCAGCGCCCAGAGCATATTGAGAACTCGGCTAATACTGCGCGGGTCTTCCATCATGTAGGTGATTAGTGAGCGCATTACGCTTGCGTAGATTTTATCTACCGCAACGTCGTCGCGAACAACCTCGAGAGCTGCATCGGCATCATAACGAGCAAACGCATCGAGGGAGCCACTTACCATCCGCGTCACGCTATCCGCCAAGTGACGGAACTCGACGAGTCCTTGGGAGATCTCGCCCTCTTCACTAAGCTTTATCGCCATACGCGCGATTTTAGCAGACTCGTCTCCGACCCTCTCAAGGTCTCGCACAGTCTTAATGATCGCGAGTACAAGACGCAAGTCGCTCGCTGCCGGATGGCGACGAGCTAGAATCAGGCTGCATTCCTCGTCAATACTCACCTCCATCGAATCGATGCGATCTTCGACTGTCAGGACTTGAGCGGCCAGACCCGTATCGCCGTCAAGGAGCGATTTCATTGCATCGGCGATCTGACGTTCAATAACCCCGCCCATCTCGAGCATATTGTTTTTAATTTCTTCGAGTTCGAGATTAAACTGCTTAGAGATATGGTGGCCGTGGCTTTCAATATTCGAATTCATTCTGCGTCCTTAGAGTCCAAAAGTATCCCGTTAAACATAATGCGCCTTCGCTGAAAGCACGAGAACAAACCATTAACCGTAACGCCCAGTGATATAGTCTTCGGTCTGCTTTTTCGCAGGATTCGTGAAGATATTATCGGTCGCGTCAAACTCAACCATATCACCCATATACATAAATGCGGTGAAATCAGAAACGCGCGCAGCTTGCTGCATGTTATGCGTCACAATCACGATCGTATAATCGCGTTTGAGCTCATGGATTAACTCTTCGATCTTCAAAGTAGAAATAGGGTCTAGCGCGGAGGCCGGTTCATCGAGCAGCAGCACCTCTGGCTCGACGGCGATCGTGCGAGCGATAACTAAACGCTGTTGCTGACCGCCCGACATCCCGAGCGCGCTGTCGTGAAGACGATCTTTTACCTCGTCCCACAGTGCTGCTGCTCTCAGCGACTTTTCAACGACTTCGTCTAACACGCGCTTAGAGTTGATTCCCTGGATGCGCAGACCGTAAGCGACATTTTCATAAATAGATTTCGGAAAGGGATTCGGTTTTTGGAACACCATGCCGACTCGTCTGCGCAGGTCAGCAACATCAACATGCTTTGAGTAGATGTCTTCACCGTCGATCTCAATTAACCCATCGATAACACAGTCATCGACAAGATCGTTCATTCTGTTCAGGCAGCGCAGCAGGCTAGATTTACCGCAGCCGCTGGGGCCAATAAACGCAGTCACTCGCTGCTTCGGAATCTTCAAGTCGATACCATTAAGAGCACGCTTGTCTTTCGCATAGTAAAGGTTCAGTCCCGAAACATCGATGCAGCTCTCTAAGCCTTCGGGGTTTTCCGCGCTAGCACCGAGCACTGAACTAACATCTACTTTTCTCATGAATCTGTTCTCTTTTTAACGATTAAGCGTTTTGGCTTATAGCCACGCGTTGTCGAGGCAGCAGCGCCGCCGCATGACTCTATACTTCGAGAGACTTAAACTTTTCGCGCAGTCGATTACGCAGTGCCACCGCACTTAAATTCAGCCCTGCAATGACGATAACCAGCAGCAAGGCCGTGGCAAACACAAGCGGCCGCGCAGCTTCGATATTAGGACTCTGGAATCCGACATCATAAATATGGAAGCCGAGGTGCATGAATTTTTGATCGAGATGAAGATAGGGGTAATTGCCATCAAGCGGCAGCGACGGTGCAAGTTTAACCACCCCTACGAGCATGAGAGGAGCAACCTCTCCGGCTGCCCGTGCGACGGCGAGGATAAGGCCAGTCATCATCGCGGGACTCGCCATAGGCAACACGACGCGCCATAGCGTCTCAAACTTTGTCGCGCCAAGCGCGAGACTGCCCTCACGCACACTGCGCGGAATGCGCGCAAGCCCTTCTTCGGTGGCGACAATCACAACCGGCACGGTGAGCAGCGCTAGTGTGAGTGACGCCCAAAGCAACCCCGGCGTACCGAAGGTCGGCGCGGGCAATGCCTCAGGGTAAAAAAGCTGATCGACCTCGGCACCGATAATGTAGATGAAAAAGCCTAAACCAAAAACACCGTAGACAATCGATGGGACACCGGCAAGATTATTCACCGCGATGCGTATTGCTTGGGTGACAAACCCTTGCCGAGCGTATTCGCGCAAATAAACAGCCGCGACGACGCCAAACGGGGTCACGAACACCGACATCAAAAGCACCATCATCACCGTGCCGAAGATAGCGGGGAAAATGCCGCCTTCGGTATTCGCCTCGCGCGGTTCATCGGTAAGAAACTCACCTAGTTTGGCAAAATAGGTTAGCAGCTTTTCGGCGAAGCCCATCTGGTTAGGCCTGTAGGCGCGTACTATGTCGGCAAACTCCACCTCGATCTCTGCGCCATTCGCTGCGAAAAACTGCGCCGAATCACGCTCGATAGTCTGATTCAACACCACCAAGTCTTGCTGCAAGAGCGCGTACTCTGAGCCCAATTCTTCACGCTGCGCGGCGAACTCGGCTTCGGTTTCTGCATCAAATGCACCGTCTAACTCTAATCCCCTCTGGTTCAACCTGAGGCGTTCGAGCGCATAGTTAACCTCACCGATCTCCTGCTTTTCGATTCGGTAAATTTCGTCATGAATCGCAAGAGCGCGGCTAAGCCGCTGTTCGAATTCGTCCCACAGCGCAGCATCATCCCCTGCGCCTTGCACAACACGCTCGCCAGACTCTTTGACGCCTGAGAGGAACCCATAGAAATTGCCCCATTCGCGGCGCTCAAGCACAACCACATTAGCTGGATAGCGGATATCGCTAATATAGCTGCTCAACAACCAGGCGAAATCGGCACCGGTTACGTCTCTGTTGCCGAGCTTGACGAGCTCTCGTTCGTAAGTCGGAATCGATTCATCGACCGGAATGCCCGACGACGCGATCTGAATGCTCGACACGCTTTCGGTCTCTACCTTTTCGCCAAGCACCTCTGTCGACATAACAGAGCCAAAGGCAACGGGTGGCGCATAGTTCGCCTGCATCACGTCGGTAGGCCAAAAATGCGCCATGCCGCGCACGGTTAGAAGGCCAAGCAACCCAACCACCATGAGAATACTGATCGCCACCGCACCGGCATTTAGCCAAACGAAGGGAGTCCCTGAACTAAACCATTTTGACGCGCTAATTTTCATATAGTGCTGTACTTATCGCGTAGGCGCTGGCGGATAACCTCAGCGACGGTATTAAACATAAAGGTAAACATAAACAGCACCAAAGCTGCCAAGAACAGGATGCGGTAATGGGTGCTGTCTACTTCAGACTCGGGAATCTCGACGGCGATATTCGCTGCAAGCGTGCGCATGCCCTCGAAGATATTGATATCCATAATGGGCGTATTACCCGTAGCCATCAATACGATCATTGTCTCGCCAACCGCACGTCCCATGCCAATCATCAACGCACTAAAAATGCCTGGGCTAGCCGTTGGCAGGACCACTCGGTAGAGACTCTGCCAGGGCGTGGCGCCGAGGGCTAGCGAGCCGTAGGTCAGATGCTTTGGCACTGTAAAAATCGCATCTTCGGCGATCGAGAATATTGTCGGAATCACCGCAAAGCCCATCGCAAAACCGACCACCATGGCATTGCGTTGATCGTAATTAATGCCCAGCTCATTGGTCAGGTAGAAACGCATGTCACCGCCAAAGAACAGCGCCTCAAGGGGTGCTGCAATAGCGAATGACAGTGCAGTAAACGCAACGATCACGGGGATAAGTATGCCCGCTTCCCAGCCATCGGGAATTCGATGCCGAAGCTCGCTTGGTAGCTGCACCCAGAAAAAACTCATAAGCAAAATGCTTAGCGGGAGTATGACCAGCACTGAGAAAATGCCGAGCAGGTTATTCTCAACGAAAGGGGCGAGCCAAAGACCGGCAAGAAAGCCCAACACAACGGTGGGCAACGCCTCCATCAATTCTATGAGCGGCTTTACCTTGCGGCGCATCATTGGCGCCATGAAATAACCGGTAAAGATCGCACCACAAATCGCTAACGGGGCGGCTAAAAGCATCGCATAAAAAGCGGCCTTTAAAGTACCAAACGACAATGGGACCAAGCTGTATTTGGGCTCGAACTCGTTCGTTGCCGCCGAGGATTGCCAAATAAAGTCGGGCTCACTGTACCCCTCGTACCAGACTCGACTCCACAGTGCAGACCACGACACTTCCGGGTGTTTATTCTCTACCGCCCAAAGCGCCATCTGGCCTCGTCCGCTTTCGATAAGCAGCGCATCGCCCCGCGGGGAGATTGCAAGCGCGCGCGCGCCATCGACCGCGAGCTGTCCGGTAAACGCCTGTCGTCGTGCTGTCGTATTGAACAGCGAAACCACACCCTGCGCATCGACACTCACGAAGCTCTTACGGCGCTGCTCGGGGCTGAGCGACACAACCGGAGACGCCGAGTCTTGGAAGCTTCGAATCTTCTCTAGCGCAACGTTGTCGTCGCGCTTCGTGAGAAACCACTGCGATATCGCGCCCTGATCATCACCAACGAGCAGTGAAATTCCGCCGAGCAAGAAGGAGATATCAGTAGGGTTAGCGCGCCCTGCCGTTAAGAGAGCCTGTACTTCGAATTGTGGATTGGGGGCAGTGAAGGCGGTGCGCAGACTCAGAAGTCGCGCAAGGCCTTCATCGTCTATGACGAACAACCAGAAGCGATCGCCGTCGATGAAAAGTTGTTCTCCCCCGAGGGTCATTCCGCTTAGCCGTCTCTCTTCTATTTCAAATTCGGCGCCGCCGCCTAGGTCGAACGCTGCGAACAGACTTGTCTGTTTACTTGCTTTGAGAAGGCTAAGTTCGCCGCCTCGCGCTGTCGCGGCGAGCATCATATTCTCGCCGGAGGTTCGCAGTGCAATCGAGGCGAGCGGTTTGTCAACGGCAAGCGTGTAGGGGATTTCCCCAAACGGGTAGTCGATTTTAGGAGTGAGAATGCGCCGATTGTCTAGCTGCGCGAAACGCGTGTCATAGGCATAACGCGCAACAACTGCCTCACCAGTATTGAGTCCCAGCGCAAATAAACCTGATTGTTCTGAGTCTAGCGCAAAGCTGGTTATTGTCGCGCCGGAGGGAACCTTAACGGCAATCGTCGCAGCGTTCTCGCCACTCTCAAGATCAAAAAAGCGCGCCACGCCATCGTCTCCGAGACGCATCGCCATCTCTGACTGCTCCTCGATCGCCAAATGCAGGCTCGCTGAAGAATCTTGGAGATCGTAGGACGCCGCCTCGTCGACCGTAGCTCCAGCGAAAAGTGGAACGACTTCATAAAATAGATAAGCGAAGATAAGCAGGATCGCGACAATCACGCTGATGCCACCCACTGCGATACTCACCTTCGCCGTTTTGTCGCTCAGATGGCGCCAGCGGCGACGGGAAGCGAGCTTCTCGGAAGACAAAACCGAGACTTTGACCGATTGGCTAGGCTCGTCGTCTATGAGTCGCGACTGCGCCTCGGGTAAGTTATCTGCAGGCATAGGGTCTAGTTCTTTATCGGTGAGCGCGAATATTACAGTTTAATGGCAAAGGAGTCACCGTTA
>JGI26082J51739_10002085_pt1 | contig 12347 bp, 13 predicted proteins | sample SaaInl5LU_22_DNA_FD_51739 | JGI IMG/M metagenome (IMG submission 51739)
CCCAATCTTCCATCATTACACGCGAGAAAGTACCGTTGATGATATCGTCTTGGTGTTTGTTATACAGCGGGCGCATGATCTCTTTGAGTTCTTCAGATAGATCGAAGGCTTTGATCTTGGCAGGGTTAGATAGGCGATCTAGCATGTTAGTAACGCCACCGTACTTCAGCGCTTCAGTAATGGTTTCCCAACCGTATTGAATCAGCTTAGACGCGTAACCCGGTTCAATACCCTCTTCGATCATCTTATCGAAGCACAATAGAGAACCGGTCTGAAGCATGCCACACAGGATGGTCTGCTCACCCATCAGGTCAGACTTAACTTCAGCAATAAAAGAGGACATCAAAACGCCCGCTTTATGTCCGCCCGTACCCACAGCATAAGCCTTAGCTAGCGCTAGACCTTCACCCTTAGGATCGTTGTCGTCATGCACGGCAATCAATGTTGGTACACCAAAACCACGAACGTACTCTGCGCGAACCTCAGAACCGGGGCATTTAGGTGCAACCATGATCACGGTTAGGTCTTCACGGATTTTCATGCCCTCTTCAACTATGTTGAAACCGTGTGAGTAGGATAGGCATGCGCCCTGCTTCATCAGCGGCATAATCGCATTAACAACAGAGGTGTGCTGTTTGTCAGGCGTAAGGTTTAGTACAACATCAGCAGTAGGAATCAGTTCTTCATAAGTACCAACGGTGAAGCCATTCTCAGTTGCGTTTTTCCAAGACTGGCGCTTCTCAGCAATAGCAGCCGCACGCAGCGCATAAGAGACATCAAGACCTGAATCGCGCAGGTTAAGACCCTGGTTCAAACCCTGTGCACCACAACCGATGACAACCATCTTTTTGCCTTTCAGCGCATCTACACCATCTTCAAACTCGTTAAGGTGCATAAATCTACATTTTGCTAATTGCGCCAGCTGTTCACGTAGTGGCAGCGTGTTGAAATAGTTAGCCATCTCTAAGGTTCCTGTTAACTGAATTTAATGAAGCGTGTTTTAAAACATCGGTAAAGATTATGGAGCGCATTCTAGCGCCTTCCACATCATTCCGTAAATTGACATAAATAGAATATAGTGTTGCAATTAATGCAATACTTTAACTGAAAGGCACCCTCTATGGATATTCGCAACCTGAGGAATTTTCTCGCATTGGCAGAGGATTTGCACTTTGGCAGAGCCAGTGCCGCTTCGCATATCAGCATATCAACACTTTCGCGACAGATTCGACAACTCGAGGACGAGCTAGGCATTGAGCTGTTTGTACGAGATAACCGCTCAGTTCAACTGACACGCGAAGGGCATCTATTTACCCAGTATGCGCGCGAGGCCCTCGGCCAGTGGAGTCTTGTGCGCACGCAACTCAGTGAATTGGGTGGTAATTTACAGGGTGAGGTCAGCTTGTATTGTTCTGTTACAGCCGTCTATAGCTTACTACTCGATCTGTTCAATGAGCTAAAACAGGCTTTCCCCGGAATCGAAATTAAGCTGCATACTGGCGATCCAGACCACGCCATCGACCGAGTGCTTGCGGGTGAAGATGACTTTGCTATAGCAGCCATGCCCGACTCAGTTCCAAGAGGTTTAGCGTTTGAACCTATTACTATCTCACCCTTAGTATTTATTGCTGCGCGTCAGTCTGACGATTTTTTAAATCTGCCATTAAACGTAAAAAACGCCAGCGATAAACGCACATTTGCTGAGCGATGGTCTCAGGTTCCGATGATTCTGCCAGAGACAGGACTATCACGCCGTCGCTTGGACAGTTGGTTCCGTGAGCTCAATCTAAACCCAAATATCTATGCACAGGTTGCCGGTAACGAGGCGATAGTGACTATGGTGAGTCTTGGTTTAGGGGTCGGGTTAGTTCCTGAAATCGTCCTCGAAAACAGTCCTGTTACAGATCGCGTTAAAGTGCTGCCCGTCTCACCGGCACTTGAACCTTACAACGTAGGCATATTTGTGCAGAAGAAAAACCTTCGTAACCCCTTGGTGGGTGCATTTTGGTCAAAGGTGCGTTAACGCTCTTTGGACCCACTTTTTCCTGTCAGTCACTCGTCCATTTTCTGTTCAAGCTGACCGATAAGACGATCTATTTTGCGTTCTAATAACAGATTGTGATTGAGGATATCTTGATTCTGTTTTCGTAGTTCTCGGTTCTTAACGCTGGTTTCAGCGAAGCCAAAGAAACTACTGGCCAATAGAGCACCTATAAANCCGACAAGCGCTACCCCGAAGTAAAACACCAGTGCAACAATAGTGCGACCGCCAAGGGTAACAGGATAAAAATCCCCAAAACCAATGGTTGAGGCGGACATCTGTAGCGTCCAAAACGCGTCTGCGTAGCTCAGGATGTTAGCGCTCTGATTCGCGGCCGCCTGCTCAAACCAAAGTAATGGCAAAGCAAGCAGCGCAATGATTAGNTACAACAAAGAGAATGAGGCAATGAACAAAAACCCGTTATGNTAATTTACGATCCCAAACTCATCTTGCGATCGCAGACGCGATTTAATTTTCCCCATTAAAAGCCTCCTTTTTAAGATACTCGTTTGGCAACGCATCCCTAGGGTAAGTTCTTATTACGGATATGGAATCGGTTCCTGCTCTAGCTCAACACCAAAGCGCTGCATCACCTCCCCTTTCACCAACTGTGCCAGAGCCTCAATATCTGTACGACTGGCCCCTCCATAGTTGACCAGCACTAGGGCTTGATTACGATGCACACCCACAGGCCCTTGTACCAGCCCTTTTAAACCGGCCTGTTCAATCAACCATCCTGCAGCCAGCTTGCGTCCTGTCGGTGCAGGATAAGCCGGGATATCGGGGTAGATAACAGAGAGTTGCTGATATTTGGGCTCGCTGACCAAGGGGTTTTTGAAGAAGCTTCCAGCGTTAGCAAGTTCCTTGGGATTAGGTAGTTTGGCATTACGAATGTCGCACACCGCAGTAAATAGATCGAATGCACTAACGGATTCTATACCCGCAAAAACATCTGCCAGCGGCGCATAACTAAGATTTGGACTGAACGCTCGGTCCAACCTAAAACTCACATGGGTAATAACATAACGCCCAGGCTGGCGTTTAAACACCGAATCGCGATAACCAAACTCACAATCAGATGCAGACAAATGGGAAAAACAACCCAATTGGGTGTCGTAAACATATACAGTCTCTATCGAGCGGGCGACCTCAACACCGTATGCCCCAATATTTTGAACGGGGGCTGCGCCAACCGTGCCGGGNATAAGCGCAAGGTTTTCCAACCCAAAGAGACCTTGCTGAATACTCCAGCGAACAAAATCATGCCAGTTTTCACCCGCACCCACTTTTATAAGGCTATGATGTAAATCCAGTTCACGCTGATCAACCCCTGCAATCAATAGTTTTGCTACGACGGCAGGTATCTCATTCGACAGTACAAGATTACTGCCACCTCCCAGCCATAGCGTGGGAAGGTCTAGAGATTTAGCGTAAGCCACAACCTCAGGTATTGTATCTGCAGATCTAACTTCAATGAAATGACGGGCTTTGCTTTGCAAACCCAGCGTGTTACTGCTCGTCAAATCAACATTATGCCGAATATCTAGGCTCATTAAGATGCCTTTGCAAGCCTGTCCAGAATACGTTCGCTCGCTTCCTCAATCAGATCAATAACCTGATGAAAGCCCTGATCACCGCGGGTGTAATAGGGGTCAGGGACCTCCTCAACATCGGCATTAGCCCCTTCAAGAAGAAGGGCTAACTCGCCACGGAAATTGCTTGGTGCCATNGCCTCTAAGTGACTTAAGTTACTGCGATCCATGGCGAAAATGTAATCAAACTGTTCAAAGTCTTGCAGCCTTACTTGGCGCGCTCGAAGATCTGACATGGGGTAACCACGGCTTGCCCCTATAGATTGAGACCGCTTATCTGGACTATCGCCATGATGCCAATCGCCCGTTCCAGCAGAATCGATATGAAGATCTAACTGCGGATACTGCAGTGCCCGCTGACGAAAAACGGCTTCAGCAGTTGGTGAACGGCAGATGTTACCCAGACAGACGAAGAGTATTGAAAACTGAGCCATCATGCCTTCTCCATTAAACGGCGTAAACGTGCTAAGTCCTCAGGTGTATCAACACCTGTCGGTGGAGCAATCAGCGCGTTATCGACATGTATCTTAGCGCCATTCCATAAGGCACGAAGCTGCTCTAAGGATTCGCAAATTTCTATAGGTGCGGGTTCCCAGCTGACATAGTCGTTAAGAAAACGAACACGGTAAGCATACATCCCTATATGTCGACGCCAGTTAAAGCGAGTGGGTAGTGCCGTCATGCCTGACTCTTTTGCCATCGCATCGCGCGGCCAAGCGATGGGGGCACGACTGAAGTAGAGCGCCATGCCCTCTCGATCAGTAACCAGTTTAACTACATTGGGGTTCATCAATGCCTCAACTGATTCAATCGGTTCGCACAGGGTAGCGATTGAAGCGTCTGGGCGGGCGGCTAGGTTATGCGCCACCTGATTGATGATCTTGGCCGGTATTAGCGGCTCGTCTCCCTGGACGTTAACAACAATCTCATCGGCGTAAAAACCCAGTTTCTGGACCACTTCGTGGAGCCGGTCTGTGCCACTTGGATGATCGCTTGACGTCATGACCACTTCGGCACCGAAGCCATTGGCGACATCCGCAATCCGTTGGTCGTCAGTTGCTATGATTACACGTGTCGCCTCACTTTCGCAGGCGCGACGATAGACATGTTCTATCATCGTTATTCCGGCAAGATCGGCCAATGGCTTTCCCGGAAAACGCGTGGATGCAAAGCGGGCCGGAATAATAACGCTAAAGCTCATGAATGATCCTTTAATCGCTCGTCACTGCTTAACGTACGCGCTTCGGACTCCAGCATCACTGGAATACCATCGCGAATCGGGTAGGCCATGCCACTGGCACGGCAAATTAACTCATCACGCTCTTTGTCCCACTCTAGCGGGGCTTTGCTCACTGGGCAGACTAAAATATCAAGTAAATTGGGATCCATGACTATCTCCAGATAAGGATCATAAAAGTGTGCTTAAGCGCTCTTTTATCAGGTCGCGTGTGGACTGTTCAAAATCCGCATCGACGCAGAGCATCCAGCAATTGCTATTCTCAAATTCAGTACATTTTACCGCATCTTTCTCTGTCATAAGCAGTACCTGTTTAGACAGACGCTCAATGAGTTCAACCTGTATAGCTGCATGATCGGCCAAGGGGGTTGCATTCACCTTAAACCCGAGCTGTTTTAAGGTATCAAAGAAACGCTCAGGATGCCCTATACCGGCGATCGCATTCACACTAAAAGCACCCAAAGCCTCGGGTGTAGGCGCGATCTCTTCGCCGGTTTTAAGGTTTTTTAAAACGCGCGGTTTCAAACGGTATCTCAGGGCGTTGGGATAACGAAAAGCGCCATCGATATCTGTGCCATTTAACACCACCAGATCAACCTCAGCGAGTCTGCTCGGTGACTCACGCAAGGGTCCCTCTGGCAACAACCGCCCATTTCCGAGACCACGATGGGCATCAATGACAGCTATTTCAAAATCCCTTGCTAATCGGTAGTGCTGCAGGCCGTCATCGCTAAGAATAATATCGACATTATACAACTCTAATAAACGCTTAGCGGCGCTGACACGATCGGGGTCAACAATAATGGGGGCTCCCGTGCGCATGGCGATCATGGCAGGCTCATCACCCGAGAGTTTAGGGTCGCACCCTTGGACGACATCGAATGGATAGGCATTCGCCTTACCACCATACCCCCGACTGACTACGCCAGGACGTAAACCGAGTTCACGACAAATATCAATTAGGGCTAGCAACAAGGGGGTTTTACCGCTGCCACCCACCGCTATATTGCCAACGACAACAACGGGGCAACCCACTGGTTGAGCACTTTTTTGCTGCACTGTTCTGCGGCGAGACGATAACAATCCAAAAAGATAGGATATAGGCCGCAGTAACACTAACCAGATCGACTTGGTGTACCAGGCACGAGCTAACACGCTAGTCGTTCTCGCGCGTTGTAATGCTTAACTTAGAGAAACCGAGTGACCCTGCAACGTCCATGGCCGTAACAACAGCTTGGTGTGGTGTACGCGCATCAGCACTGATTGTTATGGGTTGAGAGACATCATCTTGAGCTATTTTTGCCAGTGCCATTTTTAAGGTGCGAGCTTGGGCGTTAATAAGGGCTTTGCCATTAACCCTATACTCCCCTTCTGCAGTAATCATAACCTCAAGGGTAGCCTGCTGAGTCACCTCTTCGCTATTACTGGCTTGAGGAAGATCAACCTCTAACTGCGTCTCACGCGTAAAGGTGGTAGAGACCATAAAAAAGATCAACAGAAGAAAAACAACGTCAATGAGCGGTGTTAGATTTACGTTTATGTCATCTGCTTGCTGGCGCTGAAATTTCAAAGCACTCTCCTACTGCAGATCAACTTCACGTTTACCGTGCATAATATCAACCAACTTAACCGCCTCTTGCTCCATTTCGACAACAAGTTCACTAATTCGCCGCTGAAAATAGCGGTGCATCACAACAGCGGGAATAGCGACTGAAAGCCCTGCAGCTGTCGTCAGTAGGGCTTCGGAAATACCGCCAGCCAACACATTAGCATTGCCCGTACCCTGAACCATTATTTCAGTGAATACTTTGATCATACCTATCACGGTACCAAGAAGACCGAGCAGAGGGGCAATAGCAGCAATGGTACCCAGAGTATTTAAGTACCGCTCCATATTATGGACAACTCCCGAAGCGGCCATCTCGATAGCCTCTTTCATCTGATCACGTCCCTGTTGAGCGTTATTAAATCCAGCGACAATTAGCGTACCAAAGGCACTGCCATTACGTGTTTGGCTCAGATGTTCACTCGTAAGTTGCTTCTCTTTATGCAACGCCCAGATGTAACCCAGAAGACCATCAGGTAATATTCGCTCGCGCCTAAGCGCGATCAGACGCTCAATGCAGATTGCAAGCGCAACCACAGAGCAGATAATAATAGGTAGCATTAACCACCCACCCGCTTTTACAAGCTCAAACACTAAGCGCCCCCTGTTAACCGCAAAATAATCAACAAATTAGATTCGTTAGAGCGACTCTAGCACAGCGATATTGAACGTGCGACCGCCTAACGGACTGCACGATCACTTAGCGCGAATTAGTGCCAATATCGACGATGGCTATTGATAAACGTTTGATGAGTACAGCCGTTTTTATCCGCCATTAGCCTAATTGCACCCTCTAGGGCAGTATCTAGGATCTCTATATTGCGTTCATTCAAGCGCGACAACACCTCTTTATGAGGATGACCAAAGGGGTTGTTGCGCCCGCGCGATATAATGGCAGCCCTGGGTTGCCAAAAATCCAGCCATGCACCAGAACTCGAGGTACGGCTGCCATGATGAGACAGGTGTAACCAACTAAGTTCGCGTTTAGCTAACTGACGCATCAGGCGAAGCTCAGCACGATTCGAGAGGTCTCCCGCAATTAAGAGCGTGCAATTGGCGTAGCTCAGCAACAGAACACAGGAGCTGTCGTTATCATCACGCGGGTTTTCAACGGCTGTTACTAACAGCCTTACCCCACCAGAGTCTGCTGTGTAGCCCTGCTGACACGCGTGCTGGTGCGGCCCATCGGGTTGTCCTGCAAGAATAAACTTCACTGGCTTAGACGCTAATAGCGGTTTTACACCCCCTGCATGATCGCTGTCGCTGTGGCTAATAATTAACCCCGCTAGTGCAATATCGGGTTCGGGTTTGAGCGTCGGTATTAACGTTAGCTCCGCCGTTGAAAATCCGGATGGATAGCTCGCGCCTGTATCATAAATCCAGCGCTCTTTTGGCGTATCTATAATGGCAGACTGACCCTGTCCAACATCTAAAATATCTACACGGAAGCCTTCGTTAAGTGGTTTAGATCGAAAGGATAGAACAGCAAGCAAAAGCAGCATACCCAAGCCGCCCAATCGTAGGGGAAGGATCATTAAAGCGGCACCCAGTAAGGCTGGAATCAATAGGTAGTAACTGGGGATGACCCAACTGGGACTGAGCCCAACAGCTGCAAATAGCTTTAAAATGTGCCAGTAAAAATCAACCCATCCACCCAAAAGCCAACCGACGTCGCTACTGATAAGCGCAAGTGGCACAAGGGCTGGAGCAAGCATAATGCCAACACTAACCCATGGGATGGCGATTAGGTTGGTGACGAAGGCGAGTAAATTGAGTTGCCCAGTCGCAAACAGAAGTATAGGTAACATCACCAAACTCAACGCGAGTTGCACACGCACGGCATAGACCATAGCCCCTTCAGCACGTCGAAGCCGGCTTAATTGCAACAGCACCCAGACCAGGCCAAAAGAGAGCCAAAAGCCAAGATCAAGGACGGCTAGCGGATCAAGGACGCTTACCAACACCAATGCCATTTTCAAACGCAAATGTACATTAATGCTGCGAGCGCACAACCTACCCATCAGCAGCACTGCTGCCAATACCCAAGCACGTTGTAACGCGATCCCTGCTCCACCGAACCAGAGATAAAGAGTAGCCAGCAAAAGGGCTATCATCAGCGGTAAGCGCACTGCATAAGCAGCAGGCAGTTTTGCGCTCCAGTGAACGGGTAAAAGGCGAGTGATTACAAGTACAATTACGCGACCAATCCAAAGACCCGCTAAAGTCAGCACACCCAAGTGTAAGCCACTAACAATAGCAAGATGCACCGTACCGGTCTGCTTTAATAACTGCCAATTTTCCTGGCTTAGATCAGCCGTCTCACCCATTAAAATCGCTGTCAGAAACCCACGTTGGTTCGAATCGAAATGCTGCGTTAACTGATCATATAGGCGTTGGCGAAGACCCGGTTGCGATTGATGCTGATGTACGGCTCTGATGTAACCCACAGCGTCTATTCGGTTTTGTAGCGCTTTTCGAATTGAATCAGGTGATGCAGGGTTTAGGTAGCCAAGAGGTGACTGAAGACGGGCGGTTATATCGACCCAATCTCCCTGGCTAAAACGCGGTTCAGCACCGTAGTGTGACAGCTTGATATTGCGCAAAACTGGATAGCGGCTGTCCGGCTCGTCTATCGCTATGACAACGCGCTGGCGATCAGATAACTGATGATTCACAACACTGGAGACCCTGCCGCTTATGGTTAAATCCACTTTCAAAGCCGATGAGGGCAATCGATGACTGAGCTGGATAGCCCCCCAAGCGATTGCGAAAATGAGCGCAATAGAGAAACCCATTAACTGAAGACGCAGTTGGCTGAGCACCTGCGCTACTGCGAGTGTCGGTAAGACTAAAAGAAGATAGGTCCAGTCCAGTGATGGCATCCATGCCACTGCAATGAGACCTAAAACATATCCGATCATCCTTGATCCTATTTTAGTTCGAGTCGATAAAATCTATGTCAGCGTTAGTAAAGGCTTGTTAATAGGTTAGCAGTTAATTTTCGACATTGGCTTATCCGTTAAGTCACGGCATAATCAGACCCTAATTTGGTACATCAAGAAGTATGCCGCGCAAATTATTCAAACGTTTCATGCCGGACCAAGCCAAACTTAAGGAGCATAAGCATCTTAGTTGGCTGGGTGAGCATTTACATAACCCTAACCTCTGGCATCTGAGCCGTCGCTCAGCTGCACGTGCATTTATGATTGGCGTTTTTTGTGCGTTCTTACCTATCCCCGGGCAGATGATAATCGCCGCCGTTTTTGCGCTCTGGTTGGGCGCAAACCTTGCGGTATCAGTCGGTCTAGTCTGGCTTACCAATCCGCTAACCATACCACCCATATTTTTTTCGACTTACAAGCTAGGTGCCTGGATACTCGGTAGCGAACCTATGCAGATGACTTGGGATATCGTTAGCATTCAAGCTAAGCTCTCCCATATTTGGTGGCCACTGCTACTTGGGTCGCTTATCGCGGGCATTCTGCTAGCAGCACTCTCTTATATCACCATTAATTGGCTGTGGATTTGGCAGGTTCAAAAGAACCGCAAGCGTAGGTTACTTAAGCGTATTAGAGCTAAGAAACCACGTTGAATTAGAGCGTGCTAGACTCGAGTACACCCGCTTTCAGTTCAACAGCACGGTCCATTCGAGAAGCCAATCGGTGGTCATGAGTAACCATGACGAATGCAATTCCTAATTCTGCATTAAGCCGCTCTAAATAGTGTTCCACCTCTTGAGCGGTGCTCGGATCCAAGTTCCCCGTTGGTTCATCCATCAACACACAAGAGGGCTGATTTGCAAGTGCTCTAGCAATAGCGACACGTTGCCGCTCGCCGCCACTNAGTTTAGCAGGGGGATGACTGGCTCTTTGCGCCAGCCCTACTTGGGCTAGCAGNGACGACGCCCGCTCGCGCGCCTGNGCAATTGGCNGGTTNGCTAGCAGCATAGGTACTGCCACGTTCTCTAATGCGGTGAATTCTGGTAGTAGATGATGAAATTGAAACACAAAGCCAAGGTGTTGATTACGCACCCTAGCGCGAGCAGATTCACTTAAACCTCTAAGGGGTTGCGAGTTTACACGCACCTCACCAGAATCAGGGTCATCAAGACCTGCTAACAAGTGAAGCAGTGTACTTTTACCGCTACCAGAGCTGCCAATAATGGCTAATCGCTCACCCTCATCCACCTTTAAATCAAGGTTACTCAGTATATCTAAGCGTCGCTCAGCATCGATAAAGTGACGACTCAGTGCAATGGCTTCAAGTACGGGGTTACTCATAGCGCAGAGCCTCCGCAGGTTGTGTACGCGATGCGCGCCATGCTGGGTAGAGCGTTGCAGTAAAACTAATAGCCAAGGTAATACCCACGACAGTTAAGAGATCACTCAGTTGTAGCTCAGACGGCAAATAGCTGATGAAGTAAACCTCAGACGACAGAAACTCTATGCCAAATTGTCGCTCTACCCAGGCAACCAAGTCAGAGACCGTTAGCGCTAATACAACACCCAATACCGAACCCAAAAGCGTTCCCAACATGCCAATAAGTGATCCTTGGATCATAAATATGCGCAAAATAGTGCCGGGGGTAGCACCTAAGGTTCTTAAGATAGCGATGTCGGCGCGCTTATCGGTGACTACCATCACCAGAGTAGAGACAATATTAAATGCGGCTACAAATACAATAAGAAAAAGCAGTAGACCAATCATGCGTTTCTCTAACTGAATAGCCTGAAAAAGATTACCGTGGGTTCGCGTCCAGTCAGAGGTGTAGACAGGAACGGCTAAATCGCGAGCCAACTCACGCACTCTAAAAGGTGCGTCAAATAGATCGGTAAACTTTACCCTAAGCCCCTCGACGGCGCCTTCGGAAAATCGCTTTAGCCGAGCTGCGTCGTGCAGGTGAATATAAGCTAAATTAGCATCTAACTCAGCCCCTACAGAGAAAATACCGACGACGGTAAAACGTTTCATCCGAGGAACGACTCCGGCAACTGAAACGGATGCTTCAGGTAGAACTAAATTGACCTTATCACCGACCTGAAGGGATAAAAATCGCGCGAGTAACTGACCCAATACAATATTGTACTCTCCCGACTGAAGGTCACTCAATTCACCCTCCTTCATCTGCTGCGCAGCAATTGAGACACTCGCTTCGAGCGACGGGTCGATACCGCTTACTAACACAGGCTGCACACGGCCATTAGCACTTAACATCCCCTGCGCCTGAGTGTAGGGCGCCACCCCTTCAACACCCTCTGCAACGAGCAGTGTCTGGCGAATAGAATCCCAGTCCTGCAAAGGCGCATCGTAGCCGTTGATAACCGCATGGGGAACCATGCCCAATATGCGCTGTTTTAACTCACGATCAAACCCATTCATGACACTTAAAACAAGAATCAGAGCCGCCACGCCTAACATTAAACCCAACATTGAAACGAGCGATATGAATGAGATAAACAGGTTACCTCGCTGCGCTCGTGTATAACGCCAGCCCACAAAGAGTGAAAAAGGGGAGAACATTTGTGTCAATTCATCCTATACTGAAAAAAAGAAGACATGATGTTCGAAGCGCGAGGAAGCATTTTGGCTACAGATCAGCGCCGCGGTTCCTACCGTATCAATTATCCACTCGCTCTGGAATACACCCAGGTCGATATGAAGACTTTTCTAGCCTCCTCGGAGCCTAAAGAGTTCAATGTATCGCCTTATTTCACATTACAAATTCATTTGTCCGAGCTAGAGGCACAGATGCGACAGATGATTAATAAGGTTAACGACAGTCAACCTAATGTTGCAGCCTGCTTNAACCTGTTAAATGATAAAATTGAGCTGATCGGTGCAACCCTCTCGCAGAGCGAGCTGAGAGTTGAC
>JGI26082J51739_10002087_pt1 | contig 12342 bp, 11 predicted proteins | sample SaaInl5LU_22_DNA_FD_51739 | JGI IMG/M metagenome (IMG submission 51739)
TATTACAACGACTGTAAGAACATGATCGAGCGTAACGAAGGAAGAGTTCTGATGGATCAGTACAGACAGTTCGGTACATGGGCGTACATAGCTAATCAACCGATAATAACAGGAGCCAAGTCATTTGACAGAAAGGCTGCTAAAGGATTCCACAAGGATAAGTGGAACAGAGATACGATATACAACTTCTTCTTTGAATACCTGAGAAACCATTGTGATAGAATATGGTTCCTGGACATCATAAACCAACTACCAGACTTCCATGTAAGCAACACCGACCTTTTGGATGCGTTGGTTGCCTGTGAACTGTATGATAGGGATGAATATAAGAAATCAGAGAAGAGAGTATCGGTAAAATACAAGGAAGTAAGCTATGTAACTACCGATGAATCAGGCAGAAGAGTAACAAAGTGGCAGAAAATTCCGATATTTGAAGGAGGTGACGTAATTGCACCTCCAACTGGAGTAGGTATATGGAACACAAGAACGCCAAAGGAAGAAGTGTAAGGTGGGTAGGTAGAGATGGGAACAACAAAACAGGTGAGTTCCTTGCGGTAGGATACAAGGGTGATATAAACAATGGATTCAACACTTACGCAATAATAATAAGACACATCGATGGGAGGGTATTTGAACTTCCGTTTTCAGCTTTAAAATTCATAACGGATGATACTGGACAATAGTCACGAAATTGAAATAGTTTACGATAGACCAGATGGCTATTTTGATAAGAAGAAAATAGAAAAGGATTATGGGTCTATTGAGAACTGGTATGCTCAGAATGTAAGATACATAGCTACCCACTACAACATAGCATCCAATACAGATGAAGTAAAAAGAGAGGGAAAGAGAAGTACCAAGCGTTGGGCTGAAGAGTCTCCAGTTGATCAGATCATAAACAACTACAGATACTTCATGGGTACGCAGGAGAACTTCAACTTCGCATACCTTACAGAGGACGAGAAAGGTGGGGAACTTCCAGCCCCTTACATCAAGGGTGAGCAGATATTTGAGTTGATAGAGTATATGCGTGGTGGTATAAGAAAGGTACTCAACTCCACAAAGGTCACCATCGAAAGCCTTGAGCCTTCCAAGATATCCAAGAAGATGCAGAGGGTTCAGATGATAAAGCTGAAGAAAGACCTTGCTGAGTTCTTCAATCAGACACAGGAGAAGTATGGCATGGGGTTCTTCCCAGAGGGCATAGGGAATAATATAGACCTTGATGAGGCGGTGGAGAAGGTGATGAAGTCCCCTATCGATGAGATGGAGGAGTACGGTCTTGACCTTATCAATGACATCATCAATAGAAATAGACTGAAGGATCAGATGATGCGAGCATTCACTGACTGCGCCATAGGAAGATACTGCGGTATCTATGTTGATGAGATGCACGGAAGACCATACACAGAGGTCATCCCTCCGTATAACCTCATACTTGATTTCAGTAATGACTCGGACCATAACGAGACTGCCGAGTTCGTTGGTTGGGTATCTTTCATGACACCTGAAGAGATCTATTACAGATACGACCTTACGGACGAGGAACGTGATCTTGTAAAGGAGATGTCCGCAACTACACCTGGAATAGGATTTGAACTATTGAATCACTACAACGGATCAAGTGGTTCTGACATTGGTTTCAATTGGTGGGGTGGTCCTGATGGTAGAAATTATCGACAGGTTGCTGTTGTTACTGGTTTTTGGATAACAGAGGTTCCAGAGACAAAGAAGTTAAAAAAGGAAAAAGGTGAGGGAAAGGATATTACTCCTATCCACGGAAACGATTCAGAGCGATACTCCTATCTTAGAATAGATAAAGCCACGCTAATAGGAAACGCTATACTTACAGATTATGGCAGGGATTATAACGTGGTCTACGACTCAATGAATCCAAGCCGTCCTATGCTACCTGTACGCACATTCATACCGAACATGATGATGGGCATGAACCGTTCTGTGGTTGATAGAATGAAGAAGCTACAGGATGACATTGATGCCTACGAATACAAGATACGTCAGAACATCGGTAAAGACCTTGGCAATATACTGTTCGTAAACGGAATGAAGGTTGGCGCAGGTGACTCTGTAAGGGAGATCATAACCAACCTGAAGAAATATGCAATGCACGTTACTGATGGATCAGATGGTGAAGACCCAAATGTACTTGATGGTCAAAGACTTGTAGAGAAGTTGGATATGTCTCTTGGTGGTAATGTATCCATCTATGTTTCGTTGATACAGGAGAAAGAGCGAATGATGAAAGAGATAATCAACGCCTCAAAGGTATCCATGGGGCAGTTGACAAGTTATGTCGGATATGGTTCGCAGCAACAATCGATAAGTCAGAATCAGTTGGGTATGGCAACATACTACGATGGTTTCATGACATACTACACCTACCTATTGCAGTATATCCTCAACAAGGCAAAGATTATGTTGATGGACATGGATGGTGAAGAGGCGGCAGATGTAATGCTGTCTGAGGACGCTATCAAGTTCTTCAAGAATACCACAGAGTTCCAATTGGAGGACATGATGGTAAAGGTTGATATTGAGGATATGATAGACGAGCAGTCAAGACAGAGACTATTGACAATTGCTCAAGCCATGGCTCAGAACGCAGACAAGACGGGATTCGATTGGGATGACTATATCGAACTTGAAACTGCACGTACATACACTGAGTTGAAAGACAAGATGACCTTGAAGATCAAGAAGCGTAAGATGCAACAGCAGCAACAGCAGCAGATGATGATGCTTCAACAACAGGCAGAACAAGAGCGTCAGCGTCAATTCTCAATGCAGCAGCAGGAGATGGCAGAGTCTGGAAGAAACGCAAGAGAAGAAGCCAAGCTACGTCAGAAGACAATGCAGCCAGTTGCAGACAGAGAGGCAGAACTCGCATACGAACAGGAGCGTCAGCAGATGCCTCCTGGAGGTGAGGGTGCATAGTGTTGTAAATCAATAAATTATATATAACTTTGTAAAATGGAAGAAAGAGAAGAAGAAATTGTTGTCGATGACAGCAATATGAACGATGAGAATGGTTCTTTGAATTATGATGTCGAAGTATCTCTTGAGCAGGATGAGGAGCAATCCATCATCTCTAAGCTCATGGAGGAAAATCCAGGCATGGAAGAAGAGGACCTTGCGGATCAGATCGAAGAAATGAAGTCAAAGGTGCTTGAGGATAAGAAGGCTCAAGCAACTGATGACCTGAAAAGAATCGATGCTGTGAAAGAACGTGAAGGTAACTCTGAACTCTCTGATGAAGAGGCTTGGGAGATCGTACTCCAAGAAGAAGAGGAGTCTAAGCAGGAGTCAATCCTGAAAGACCCGTTCTCATTTGATAGCACTCCTGACAAAAAGGTAGACACTAAAGTTGATGAAAGCCAAAAGCTTCAAGAGATGGAGCAGAAGGTTGCACAGGCTGAAGCTGTATTGAACGACCCTCTTATAGATGGGTACTTGAAATTCAAGCAGTCTGGTAACGGTAGCTTCAGAGACTACATGAAGTCTTTTGAATTGGACAAGGATTACGATGCCATGTCTGACAAGGAGATCTACAAGATGAGCGTGAACGGTCTTGGTCTTACAGAAGAGGAGATTGAATACGAGATGGATAGATTCGATGACCTTTCTCCTGTTCAGAAGAAGCTTGAGACACGCAAGATGCGTGAAGACCTCAAGAAACAACAGGAGGACAGAATCAAGAATGTTGCATTTCAGACAAGTGAACAGTCTGTTGAGCAGCAGAAGAGAATGCAAGAGACACAAAAGAAAAATCACGAACAATTCGTTGGGCTTACAAGGTCAATGGTGAACAAGGGTTATTACGGTTTAAATCTTACCGAAGACATGACCAAAGCGATCCACGATCATGTGATCTCAGGAAAAATAGGTTTCGTCAATGCAGATGGTACTGTGAATGTCAACAAGATGTTTGACTTTGCCGCATGGGATCTGTTCAAGAAGGATGTCCTTCAGAACAAGGTACAGCAGGGCAAGGTAAAAGGTCAAAAGGCAGAGTTCATCAAACGTGCTGCACCGAAGAGGACTGGTTTAAAAACCACAAAAGTAGGAGGCAGAACGAATGATTACAACGCATACCTGAAGGCAAGAGGCGATGCCGCAGGAAGAAGAGGGGTTAATGGAGGGAACATAACTCTTTAAAACAAAACTTAAAAGAAATCTAAAATGGCACAAAATAGCCCTTTAAACGTAGCAGACAACCTAACGGTTCGTTCGTTGTCTGACCGTAACGATTTCCGTAACGTGTATGACCTTTCTGGAGGTTACAACAAGTTCGGAATGATCGTTAACATCTTGAATATGCCTTTCGGAGGCGGTAAGCAGTTCGATACTGACAAGTACGAGAAATCAGTAATGGGTCGTGGACACGTTATTGCTCAAGTAGCTTCAGGCGCACCATCGGGTAACACACTTGTACTTGCACTTCAGCCACAGGGAACTCCTCCTGCACCAGTTGACACTTTCCGTGTTGGTGACGTTGTAGTTGCTGCTGATCACAGTGTATCTGGTAAGGTTATCGCAACCACTCCAGGTTCAATCACATTGGAGGCAACTGAGTCTACTCTTGCTGCAATGAACACTGCGTTCTCAACTGCTGGTACTTATGTTAAGGTATTGGGAGACAGCTCTCCAAACTTCTACTCTGATGGAAAATCTCCACTATATGAGTTCCCTGAGTTGATCTACAACTACTCTGCTGTTAAGCGTGATACTTACTTGGCTTCTCGTAGAGAGAACATCAAGTCTCGTATCTACTACAAGGACAAGTTCTGGGGAGATGCTCAGTTGGACTTGATGGTACAGCGATTCCTTCGTCAGATGGAGAAGCAGATGTTGTTCTCAAACCAAGCTCAGTGGACTTCTCAAGTAGGTGGTCTTTCTGACATGAACGGTGGTGTTCGTTGGTCTATCATCAACCGAGGTGGTGAGTACCTTCCACTTGCTTCTGCTTTGACTCAGGCTCAGTTCGACAACTTCCTTGCTAACGTATGGAGCCGTAAGGCAAGCCGAACTACTCCTATCACCTTGTTCATGGGTCGTGGAATGATGCAGCACATTCAGCGTAACTTCACTGATGGCTACATTCTTAACGCTGGTTCAATGAACACTTTCGGTGGTTCTGAGGTAAAAGGTGTTGATGTACGTAAGTACACTATCGCTGGTGTTGAAGTTGCAATGGTTGAGCTTCCAGTTCTTAACGATACTGAGTTCTTCCCTGAGTTGACTTCAGTTTCTGGACTTAGCAACCCATACCGTCAGCAGCACACTTGCTTCGCACTTGACTTGGATCCTATCGAAGTTAAAGGAGGAGGTCTTGCTCCTGCTATCGAAAAAATCTTCCGAGGACCATCTGAGTTCTACTGTGGTTACATCAAAGGTATGGCTGATGCAGGTGTACCTACTGTTGATAACTTCGCAGATTACAGTGTGGATATCGTAAGTTCAGTAGATGCTCACAGATGTGACATCATGGCTGATAACGGAATCGACATGATCGGTAAGTTCAGTGGATTGATTGAATTGGTAGCTTAATTTATAAACTCTTAAAAACTTAGAAAAAATGAATAAAGATATCAATATCGTTTTACCAGCAGCTGACACTTTGGCTAATGCCGTTCAGGTTGTTGATGGTCTACTTGGCGTGTATAAGAATGCTGGAGCAGACAGAGTTTTCACTTTACCTTGGAAGAAATTATCAAAGGTTTCTATAACTCTTCCTGCTGCTGCCGTAGAAAGCGATTACAAGTTTACTCCAACAGGTGTTGCTGATGGTAGTGTACACTCATTCTATATCACACAAGGGGCTGGAGATAATTCTGTTCAAACAATTCAAGTTAGTTATACTGCTAATGCTTCTGACACTGTTGCAACTGTTTGTGATCAACTTATCGTAATCATTAACGCTCTTGAGTCTACTGGACTTATTGATGTTGACCTTACTGATAATGCTACTGACATTGACATTGATGGAACTGCAACAAATCCATTCTTTTCAATTTCTGGAGCGCAAGGCGGAACTCTTGCTGTTACTGCCGCAGGTAGTGAAGCTGTAGGTGAAGGTGCTGATTTGCTTGCCCGTGGAATTGTAGATGCATTTGATGGTGATTTGCCACTTGTGGCTGACACTTATGCTGAGTACCGATTTGAATTTATGGCTCCAAAGGGTCATGGAGGAATTAACGGTCAAACAAGTGATCAAGAACACGTTCTGCTTATTTATGCAGACTCTACTGCTGGTGCTGGTTACACAGCTCTTGATGCTGTAATTGATAGTTTAATTGATGGTTCTTATACTACTGCTGAACTTTTGGGTTCTAACGTGTAACATCATCAATGTAATTTTAAAGAGAGGTGGCAGTTTTGTCACCTCTTTTTTTTATCTTTATGCTGTTAATTAACTAATACTTAAAAATGGAAAGAGAAATTGCAGTGATCAAGCCGAAGGGTGTAAATCACATTAAACAAGCTGTAACGCTTACTGCGACCTACAACTTGAAGGGCAGAAACATCTCGCTGAATCAGTACGGAGAAGTTAAGCCAGGAAACCTTACCAAGAACCGAGGAGACATCAGATTCGCAGGAGAACTTGCTACAGAAAGCAAAATCTTCGGTGACTCATTCGATGAGGTTGAGGATCAGGTCAATTTTTGGTTGAACCACCCAATGGTAGAGGATGTGAACGGATCTGGAAAGGATGGTGCAAGGTTCACAATTGAGATCATTGAGGCTACCAAACAGAAGAAGCGTTCTAAGACCGTTAATGTAAATCGTGTAGTATCAACAGTTTACGGAATGACAGAGGCTCAGAGAAAGGATGTAATGTACTTCTTCAAGCAGGATCCACGTAATGTAAGTGATGATGATATCACTTTGACACTTGTGGATATTCAGGATGGTCTTCTTCTTAAAGAGCCTAACACATCAAGATTCCTTGAGACATTCGGATCACTTAACAAGCAGTCTGTTGCCAATAAAGTTGAGATGTTGGTGTATGTGAACAAGGGAATTGTATCTGGCTTTGTTACAGAAGATGCTGATAAGTTCTACATCGGTGATGTTCTTATCGGTAAGGATGAGGATGACATTGCCCTGTTCTTCAAGGATAACCCACAGATGTATGATAACCTGAAGCGTTCACTTGCGAGTGATGGTGATGACACGGCATTCAATGACCTTAATGAGTCTGATGACGATGACTTCACTCCTGCCGAAAGAAGAGCGCACTTCATGGCACTTTACAAGAAGTACAAGTTGAAGGGTAAATTCCCAGCAGATCTTGACAGTGCAATTGAGCGCATCCATAAGTATGAGGAGGAGAACGGTATCGAACTGAGTGAATAACCACTCTTCGGATAGTATCCGTTGACAGACCCTGACCCCGTAAGGTCGGGGTTTCTTTTTAAGTGTCCGTAACAATGCGTATCTTTGTTCTATGGTAACAGGATTAGACCTTAAAAGATTATTCGAGGATAAGATAGATAACAGCTACTCGGATTACGTTAGCGACCCTAAGATGCAGAGGGCGTTTGACAATGCGTTCCTACGTGTTATAGAGAACAAGTACAGGGGTCTTGACACACAGAAGGAGTTCGATGAACTGTCTGAGCTTTTAGTTATTGACAGGGACGTTGTCGTTAATAACAATCGATTCAGAACAAAGCCTATCCCATTGGATTCTGTTGCTGGTACAACTTTTACCTTCTCAGCAGAGCATAATCTAATTGCTGGTAATACGTTTACTGTTCAGGATACAGGAACGGGTAACGATGGTCTTACGTTCACTGTTGCATCTGTTACAAACACAATTGAGGTCGTAACAACTACCATTGGTGTTCCTGTCACATCAAACACAGGTAGTGTCGTGTCTGAAGATATAATGCTTGAGGATTACCTACATATACTCGCCATGAAGGTGAATATGTATTCTTTACTTGAAAATGACACCGACCCCTTGTATAAGTTGTATAATGGGACTCCTGCTGTTGTTGAGTTCTTTAGACCTGCAAAGATCAGAACTTTCGATAGGGTGGCTGGGATCATATTGAACGACCCTTATGGAACTGCATATGTAAAGCAGATATCAGAGTTCAAGTACGAGATATATTCAGATAAGGATCTACTCGTTCCATTTACAGTATTGAACGCCCCATCTCCATTGCCAACAATAAAGGCAGCGAAGGTTCATTCAAATTGGGCTAAATACCTACAGAGCGATAGGAGGATATCAAGGTCTGGTGAACCAACACTGATAAACCCAAGGTTCAATCAGGATAGAAACTTCTTCCTGGTACATCCACAGGATAAGGTTACTATATCGGTAAGTGTTGATTATATAAGAAAGCCAAATATAAGCATATTGGTAACTGACAATTCTCTTGACCTGTCGCTATTCTACAGCGAAACACTATTGAATAGACTCACGGATGAGGCTGTTAAGATGTTCTACCAAGAAGTAAGAGATCCTAATCAGTACCAAGTTGCGGATAGAGAGATGATAGATAATGCGTAAAATGAAAAAAAAACATCACATACTGTATGAAACAACTAACGTTATAAACGGAAAAATATACGTTGGAATACACTCAACAAATAATATTGATGATGGGTATATAGGGTGTGGTGTTTATAGTGAGAAAGTAGCTAAAAAAGAAGCTAAAAGAAATAGTAATATCCCGTTTATAAATGCTGTTAATAAGTATGGATATGAAAGTTTTAAAAGAAAGGTAATTGCTGATTTTGAAAATAGACATGACCTTGTTAATGCTGAAGAATTTATTGTTAATGAAGATTTTATTGATAGATGTGACACTTATAATATAGCGTTAGGCGGTAGATGTACTTTAGGTATGTTGCCTAAAACTAAAAAACAGAGAGAAGCTGTTTCTTTGGCAAGTTCCAGGGATTATGTAGTTGTTAATTTAGAATCAGGTGAAGTGTATGAAGTTAGTAACTTAACAAAATGGTCTTTAGAAAATTTTCCTGATGAATTAATTGTTTACGGAAAGACTGGACCTAAACCAAGGCTAAGAACTGTTTTGTGGGGAAATGCGGAAACATTAAACGGTAAATGGTGGTGCTGTAAGAAAAATGATTGGACGGGCAAGCCATTGTATAAAAAAAGAGACGTTAGGTGGTCAAGTAAAAGTGTTGACTATAAAATAAAATCACCATTTGGCATAATCTACGAAGGTAATAATGTGACCGAGTTTTCAAGAAAAATGGGGTTAGACCCAAGTGCAGTGACAAAACTTATGCTTGGCAAGATTAAAAGTCATAAGGGTTTTACTATAGCATGATGGATATATCGGGAGACATATTCATAGATTGGGAGGTCGATGCGACCTATGAGGAAATGTTTGAAGAACTAATATACGAGTACATTGAAAACTCTTGAATGCATAGAATTGATACAGATGGCTGATGAAGGTGGAATCTTCACCGATGAGTCACGCTACGATGTAGGAACGATGCTTACAGTATTGAATGCTGCTAGGGCATTTGCCATTACGGAGATGTATCGTAAGAACAATAGGATTCATCCTAACTTCATACAAAGGGTTTACCCTGAGTACAAGGAGGCTATCCAACAGTCAGACTGTTACAACCTGTTTGAACTTCCACGTACAGTTGAGATAAACGACAAGATGGATGGTCTGATGTATGTAGGAAGCATCAATGGTAATGAGGCTTATTCAAAGATACGTACACGTATGCAGTTGAACTCACGAAGAAATCAAAGGGTTCACAAACTGTACATGAACAAAAGGGTTCACTTTCTATACGATGCAACAAGGGAATACCTTGAGATTCACGACCCAAAGGTAAAATATCCACTGGTAGAGGGTGTGTTTGAGGATCCAACAAGTGTTCCTCAGTTCAGTTTTGATAACGATGAGTATCCTATTACCAATGACGCAATGAAGCGTATTGAAGACCTTGTGAGAAGGGGAACGATATTGGATTCTGTCAGGGTTCCTGTCAACAAGATATCCAACTCTCAGGATGATTCAAATGTACAACGTGACATTCAAACGAAATGATAGAGGTAGGTAAATACAGCATTGTAAGTTTACAGGAGGCGGTAGAATCAGCAAAGGAAATGTTGAGGCTACAGGATACTACCGAGTTCGATGGATTCCTACTACGTAAGGCTGACGAGGCAATGCGCCATATCGGTGATGATACGACCTACGCAAAACGTGCCTGTACGCTTGATATCATAGATGGTCGTGCAAAGCTTCCAATGGGATTCATAAGACTGCTTGGTGCAAGAATGTCCGACTCCAATGGTAACTGCTTTGAGCAACCATACCTTGACCTTCCATACCTTACAGACTGTGGGTGTGAGAACATTGCAAACATCAATAACGGATTCAACAACCCATTCCAAATACAAGAGGGATATATCGTCTTCCACGCACCTTCAGACCTTGAAACGGAAACAATACGTATCGCATACATCTCAAGGAGCGTGGACGATGACGGGTTGATGCTTATGTCTGAGAGACATGAGAGAGCGATAGAGGCTTATCTGTGCTATCAGTTCACACTGAGTTTCTTTGAAAACTATCCTGTCAACATAAGACAGGAGTACAAGAACACTTGGAAGAATCAGAAGCAACAGTTGAAAGGCATGAGCCAAAGAGAAAGATTTGAAGAGAACAAACGTGAGATAGCCGCCATTCTTAATGCGTGGATAACCTCGGATAGAAACGATAGATAATGAGCGATCAGCCAGTAAGATTCAATCCTGTCGGAAACATGGACAAGGACAGTGATCCTCGCTATGTAAGACAGGGTAACTACATAGACGCAAAGAACATTCAGAAGCTGACCGAAAAGGGTGGTACTGGAGGTGCTGTTATTCCTACAAAGGGTAATGAGTATGCATTTACGTTAGGAGATGTACAGGCTCAGAATAAGAAGTACAGAATAAAGGAAGGGGTAACAGTATCATACGAAATAGGAGAGGTATTGTATCTGAATAAACCAAATTCAGTATTAGGATTCCTTAGATTTCTATCTGTAACAATTCCAAGTTTACCGTATGTCAATAATCTTGTTGTTGGCGGAACAATCATAATAGACGGAGCATATCCTGCTCAATTGAATGGTACTTGGACCATAGTAGGTCTGAATGGGAATACCATAGACCTTCTTGTTCCTTTGAATACTGTGCCAGCAATTACTGTAACACCTAACGTAAGCGGTGCTACGGTTACATCTGGAAACTATGAGATAACATTCCTGACGATGAATCAGAACCACGAGATACAAGTGGTTCAAACACCAGGTGATATCTCAAGCATATACAGTAACCTACAATCATCTCCATACGCTGCACAGTTCACATTCACGCTAGGACCTGATTACGTTGATGTTGAGCTTAACACTTACAACTACTACGATTACTACATAAAGTCTACAGGTGATGACAGGCTTGACATCTTTGCAACACAAGAGGCTATTCCAGTAAATCTTTCAGGTGGTCTTATCGCAAATGGAAGTTACGACATACTCGGACATCTTTTCATCACATCTACAACTATTGAGAAAGAACCAGAGGAGCTTGATTTAAAGGTAATTGATGTTGGTCCTATTATTGGAACGACATTTGACGCACCTACACTAATTACATTCTCCTCAAATCACGACTTTCAAGTTGGAGAATGGGTTGGCATATCAGGTTCAAATGCAAGTTGGTTGAATGGTACTTTTCTTGTGTCAGGAATCCCAACGCCTAACCAAATAGAAATCATTACAGATACATCGTTTGGTGGTGTACATAGTAATACTGGATATAATGTAGGTGACGAGGTAATGCTCAGAAACCCACAGTCTATAGGTGAGATAGGTGTGGCACTGTACGACTACGATGCTGACGCATGGTCTTACACAAGATTACTTAGAAGTATTCAGCTTAATTTCCTAACGAGTAAGGCTAACGATATTACAGGAAGAGATGATGTAAGAAGAAAGACGCTTTACTACACGGACGATTACAATAACAGAAGAGCATTCTATTACTATGGTGAGTATATTCAGGATGGAGCTTTGGCTCATATCAATCCTAACAACTACTACACCTATGATAATATAGATGAGCAGAATGAGGTTTCATCCAACTCTATTGAGGCAACAGTAAGACTGTCTGAGCAGGTTCAGGGCGGTGCTTTGAAGGCTGGAAATAAGAGATACTTCTGCTACTTGGTGGATTACTTTGGTAATAGAAGTGCCTACTCTGCAATTAGTAATGTTGTAAGTGCATATCAAGGAACACCTAGCGGAACTATTTATGGCAACGAA
>JGI26082J51739_10002094_pt1 | contig 12294 bp, 12 predicted proteins | sample SaaInl5LU_22_DNA_FD_51739 | JGI IMG/M metagenome (IMG submission 51739)
TTGTTGTGTTTTGGTAATTCTAGCTGGTGTAATTTCTTTTGATTTTCCTTCGTATTTAGCCTCGTAATCAAAGAAATCATTTTCTGAAACAATTTCTGTAATAGGCAATACTTTGGTTTCTCCTTTATATTGTATCACTCCCACAGAAACTTCTGTACCGTTTAAAAAAGATTCAATTAAAATCTCATTATCTTCTTTGTAAGCAACTTCTATTGCAGGTAAAATGTCCTCTTTTTTGTGTGCTTTCGAGATTCCGTAACTAGAGCCGGCATTATTTGGTTTTATAAAACAAGGTAAGCCAACTTTGTTAATAATTTTATCAAGTTGAATTTCATCTCCCTTATTTAAATAAATAGACATTGCTGTTTTTATACCATATGCTTTTACTGCACTTAACGTATCTCTTTTATTAAAAGTTAGTGCCATTTGATAAAATGGGGCAGAAGTATGTTTTAAATTGATGAGCTTAAAATACGCTAATAATAGCCCATTTTCTCCAGGTGCACCATGAATTGCATTAAAAACACAATTAAAAATTATTTTTTTCTGATTAATGATAAAAGAAAAATCGTTTTTATCGATAGGGTATTCATTTTCAGAATCGTCTAAAGCAACCCATTTTTCTTGTAAAATTAAAACACGAAAAATAGTGTATTTCAACTTATTTAGATGGTTGTAAACCACATTTCCACTTTTTAGAGAAATCTGTTTTTCGGATGAATAACCACCCATTACAATGGCAATGTTTTGTTTCATTTATATAAAAATAATAAAACAAATTTATCAAAATATAAATAGAAACAGCAACGTTTAGTTTTTATATATTTGTGTGATAAAAAAAATGATTATGAGTTTGGTTCAATTTTTAAAAAGTAAAACTTTTTTTGTTCAAATAGCAATAGCTATTATTGTTTTATTATTGTTTGTTTTTGGCCTAAAATTTTGGTTGGGAGTTACTACAAATCACGATCAAAAAATACAGGTTCCAGACTTACAAAAACTTTCTTTAGAAGAAGTAAATAGAAAGTTAAAAGAATTAAATTTAGATAGTAGAGTGATTGATAGCGCAAGTTATAACCCAGATTACCCAAAAAAAACTGTTATAGAGCAAACTCCAGAAGCAGGAGATTTTGTAAAAGAAAAGCGTAAAATTTATTTGACTTTAAATCCGTCTAAATATAGAGATATTACCATACCAGATTTAAATGGTCGTACAAAAAGACAAGCTAGTTCTCAGCTAAGGGCAATGGGTTTAAAAGTAGATACAAACTATACCTATGTAAATGATATTGGTAAAGATGTAGTTCGTGGTTTAAGATACAATGATAAAATTTTACATGAAGGCGACAAATTACCTCTAAACTCTGTGGTAGATTTGGTTTTAGGTGATGGAAAAGGTAATTAGGTGAGAGTGAGAAGTTGAAAGGAGTATTAATTTTTTAAGAAAGATAGCATTTTGCAGGAAGAAAAAAATCAAGATTTAGAAAACGACGATTTATATGAGCATTACAAATTTGTTGCAGGTGAAGGACAAGAGCCTTTACGTGTAGATAAATTTTTAATGAACTTTGTAGAAAATGCAACCAGAAATAAAGTGCAACAAGCTGCAAAAGCGGGTAATGTTTTAGTTAATGATGTTGCTGTAAAATCCAATTATAAAGTAAAACCTAAAGATATAGTTAGAGTTGTTTTGGCCTATCCACCAGCAGAAAATTTATTGGTTGCAGAAAATATTCATTTAGACATTATTTACGAAGATGATGCAGTAATAGTAGTAAACAAACCAGCAGGAATGGTAGTGCATCCAGGACACGGAAATTATTCAGGAACTTTGGTAAATGGCTTAATTTATCACATAGAGAACTTACCAACAAACTCTAATGAACGTCCAGGTTTGGTGCATAGAATAGACAAAGATACAAGTGGTTTATTAGTAGTAGCCAAAACCGAATTTGCTATGGCACATTTATCAAAACAATTTTTTGATAGAACTACAGAGCGTTTGTATTACGCTTTGGTTTGGGGTAATATAGAAGAAGATGAAGGAACTATTGAAGGCAATATTGGTAGAAGCTTAAAAAATAGGTTACAAATGGCAGTTTTTCCTGATGGTGATTTTGGGAAACACGCAGTTACACATTTTAAGGTTTTAGAACGCTTAACCTATGTAACTTTAGTACAATGTAAATTAGAAACTGGTAGAACACATCAAATAAGAGCCCATTTTAAACATATTGGTCATACACTTTTTAATGATGAACGTTATGGAGGAAATGATATTTTAAAAGGAACCACATTTACNAAATACAAACAGTTTGTTCAAAATTGCTTTAAAGTATTGCCAAGACAAGCTTTACACGCAAAAACATTAGGATTTACGCATCCAACAACAGGAGAGTTTTTACAATTCAACTCAGAAGTGCCAGAAGACATCCAAAACTGTCTAGAAAAATGGCGAACGTACTCAGAGCATTCTAAAGAAGAAATAGAATAAAGGAATCTAAAGTGCAACTAGAAAAAGAATTAAACATAAATAATTATCAAATTAAAAAAACCTGTTTTAGTAGGTTTCACAATAATATATGAATTTAAAACTAGAAAAACCTATTGTATTTTTCGATTTAGAAACAACAGGTGTTAACATAGCAACAGACAGAATTGTAGAAATTGCAATTCTAAAAGTTTTTCCAAACGGAAATAAAGAAAGTAAAACGTGGTTGGTAAATCCAGAAATTGAAATACCACAAGGCGCCACAGATGTTCATGGTATTACAAACGAAAAAGTAGTTACAGAACCTACATTTAAAGAATTGGCCCCAGCGATTAATAAAATGATTGAAGGTTGCGATTTAGCCGGTTTTAATTCAAACAGATTTGATATTCCTTTGTTGGCAGAAGAATTAATGCGTGCAGGTATAGATTTTGATATGAAAAACAGAAAAGCCATAGATGTGCAGGTTATTTTTCATAAAAAAGAACAAAGAACTTTAAGTGCTGGTTATCAATTTTATTGCGGTAAAGAATTAGAAGGAGCGCATGGTGCAGAAGCAGATACCAATGCTACATACGAGATTTTGTTAGCCCAATTAGATAAGTACGATGATATAGAGAATTCAGTGGACGCTTTAAGTGAATACTCTACTCATGGAGAAAGAGCAGATTTTGCAGGCTTTATTTTGATGAATGAAGACAAACAAGAAATTTTTTCTTTTGGAAAATACAAAGGCAGAACCGTAGAAGAGGTTTTAAAAGAAAATCCTGGTTATAATAATTGGATTCAGAATGCAGATTTTCCTTTATACACTAAAAAGGTTTTAAGAGAAATCAAAGAACGTATGTCTGCTCCAAAAAATACAATGACAGACGAAGAAAAATTACAAGCATTGCAACAAAAATTTAATTTAAAATAATGCAATTGTTATTCTTACTTAGTTAGGCACCTATTATTAAAAAACATGTTTACAGATTATAAAAATTTACCAAATAACTCTAGAGTTTGGATTTACCAAGCAGACAGAGAATTTACAGTGAAAGAAATAGCAATAATTTCTGAGCAAGCAGAGGCGTTTATAAATAGTTGGACACGTCATGGAGATGACTTAAAAGGCTCTTTTACCATTAAATACAATCANTTTTTAATATTGGCTGTAGATGAGNGTTTTAACAATGTTTCTGGCTGTTCTATAGATAGTTCTGTTCGTTTTGTGCAACAATTAGAAAATGAGCTAAATATAGATTTAATGGATAAAATGAATGTTACTTTTAAAGATAATAATCATATTAACTTGGTAAAATTAGCAGACTTTCAAAAATATGCTAAAGATGAAAAGGTAACTGCAGAAACCATTGTTTTTAATAATATGGTAAATACCAAAGAAGATTTAGAAAACAATTGGGAAATACCCGCAAAAAATAGTTGGCACAAGCGTTTTTTGGTATAACAATTGATTTAAAAAAAGAAAATACATTGCCAAACAAGTTGCGTTAAGGATTGAAATGGCATCCTTTTTTTTAATTGTTAAATAAGCGTTGTTACGAATGAGGAACGAATGAAGTAATTTCTTTCTCTAAAATGAGATTGCTTTGTAAACTAGCAATGACGTTTTGGGAATCAAAAAAAAAGATATAATGGAAAGCCTGTTAAAACGCCCAATAAAACATTTGTAAAAATTAAAATGAAAAAAAATATACTTCTTTTTATACTTATTGTATTTGCTTACAATTTAAGCGCACAAAGATTAGATCCTTTAAGAACTAAAGATTTTGATGCGCAAAATGTTTGGGTAGATAGTATTATGAGTACGATGTCTATTGATGAAAAAATTGGCCAACTTTTTATGGTGCAAGCTTATTCTAATTTAGATAAAAAGCACGAAGAGTTTATTACAGAAATGATTGCAAAATATCATGTGGGTAGTTTGATTTTTATGCAAGGAACACCACAAAAACAAGCCCAATTAAATAATAAATATCAAGATACAGCAAAAGTACCTTTGCTAATTGGTTTTGATGGTGAGTGGGGTTTAGATATGCGTTTAGATAGCACATATCGTTTTCCTTGGAACATGACTTTAGGTGCTATTAAAAACGATGCTTTAATTGAACAATTTGGAAAGCATTTAGGGCAACATGCAAAAAGATTAGGCATTCACGTAAATTTTGCGCCTGTTATAGATATTAATGTAAATCCAGAAAACCCAATTATTGGTAATAGATCTTTTGGAGAAAGCAAAGAAAACGTAACTCAAAAAGCCATTGCTTTTATAAAAGGTATGCAAAGTGAAGGTGTTTTAGCAAACGGAAAACATTTTCCTGGACATGGAGATACTGCTGCAGATTCGCATCACACATTACCAGTTTTAAATTTTGATTTGGCGCGTTTAGATTCCATAGAATTATATCCTTACAAAAAAACGTTTGATGTTGGTTTGGCAAGTGTAATGACAGCCCATTTAAACATACCTAGTTTAGAAAGNGATACTAATTTACCAACCTCTTTATCTAAAAGTGTTGTAACAAATTTATTGCAACAGCAACTTGGTTTTCAAGGTCTAATTATTACAGATGGTTTAAATATGAAAGGCGCTACCAACTATGCAACTTCTGCAGAAATAGATTTGGCAGCCATACAAGCAGGTAACGACTTATTGTTAATTCCGCAAGATATACCAGCATCTGTTTCTTTAATTAAAACAGCTTTAAAAATGCATACGTTAAAAGAAGAACGTTTAGATTTTTCTGTAAGAAAAATTTTAAAAGCAAAATATTGGGCAGGTTTACACAATTACAAACCCATTGTATTAGATCATTTACAAGAAGATTTAAATAGGGTAGAAGATGAGTTGTTGCATAGAGAATTGGTAAAAAACTCATTAACCGTTNTAAAAAATAACGACTTAAGCCTTCCTGTAAGAACCTTAGAAAANAAGAAAATTGCTTATGTNAAATTGGGTGATGCAGAAAACAATGCTTTTGTAAACATGCTTAAAAATTANACAAAAGTAGAGGTTGTTTCTGATAAAAATTTAAACGGAATTATAAAAAAGCTAAAACCTTATAATTACGTAATTATTGGTTTTCATAAATCTAATTTACATCCTTGGAAAAGTTATAAGTTTTCTAATAAAGATCTGGTTTGGTTGCAAGAAATTGCAAGAAAAAAAAAGGTGGTTTTAGATGTTTTTACAAGTCCATATAGTTTGTTGCAAATAAAAAGTTTTAAGAATATAGAGGGGGTTGTCGTATCTTACCAAAATAGTAAATTGGCACAAGAGCTTTCTGCTCAAATGTTATTTGGTGCTTTTGAAGCAAATGGAAAATTACCAGTTTCTATTGGCGATAATTTTAAAGAAGGTTTTGGAATTACAACATCTAATTTAAGTAGGTTTGAATATACAATACCAGAAGCAGTAGGTATGTCATCTAAAAAATTAGCACTCATAGACAAAATTGCTGATACCATTATGGATGAAAAAATGGCACCAGGTTTTCAGGTTTTTGTAGCAAGAAATGGAAAAGTTGTGTTAGAAAAAAGCTATGGCTATCATACACATGATAAAAAAATAAAAGTAAAAAATACAGATGTTTATGACTTGGCTTCACTAACAAAAATTTTAGCTTCTTTGCCCTTAATAATGAAAGCAGAAGAAGAAAAAAAAATATCATTATCTGCAAGTTTAAGAGATATTTTACCAAGTTTTTCTAACTCAAATAAAGACACAGTTACTGTAAAAGAAATTCTATCGCACTTTGGGCGTTTAAAAGCCTGGATTCCTTTTTATTTGGGTACACAAGACAGTATTTCTCATAAAAATTTATCTGTATTTTATAGAAAAAAGAAATCGAATATCTATAATATAAAAGTTGCAGAAAATCTGTTTTTAAACAGACACTATAAAGACAGCATTTATAAACACATAAAAAATGTAGATCAAAGAGATAGCGAAGGCTATAAATATAGTGATTTAGGGTACTACTTATTTAAAGAAGCCTTAGAAGCAAAATACCAAAAACCGTTAGATAAGTTAGTAGATGACGAGTTTTACAAATCTTTAGGAGCAGATAGAACCACCTATTTACCACTTAAAAAATTTACTAAAAACCAAATTGTACCTACAGAGATAGATACCTATTTCAGAAAACAACTTTTACAAGGTTATGTACATGATATGGGAGCAGCTATGTTAGGTGGTGTAGGCGGTCATGCGGGTTTATTTGCCAATGCAAACGATGTTGGTAAAATTATGCAAATGTATTTGCAAAAAGGTTTTTATGGAGGCAAACGCTATTTAAAATCAGAAACTATAGATAAATTTAACCGTAGATATTATTCTGATAAAAAAGTTAGAAGAGGTTTAGGTTTTGATAAACCGCAGNTAAATCCAGATGTAAAAGCTACTTGTGGTTGTGTTTCNGAAGAAAGCTTTTGGTCATTCTGGATTTACAGGAACTTACACTTGGGCAGACCCCAAAAGTGGTTTGGTATATGTGTTTTTATCTAACAGAGTATATCCAAATATGGAAAATATAGGTTTGCTTAAAAGCAACATGCGCACAAAGATTCAAGAAGTTATACAAGATGCCATTGTTGAGTAGTCTTCCTTTTTTACAGTCATTTTTTTGTTGAATTTAATTTAGCATAAAAAAGAGCTCCAATAAAGAGTCTGTATTGATCTTGATGAAAACGTTCATTCTGGATTAACAGGTTTGTTAATTAACTAATTTTAAGAATTACTTTTTGTATTTGTAGGCGCTAGTTTAGTATATGCTAAAATAATTGATAAAGAAAGAATTGTATAACAAAAAGCAATTTTTGCACCATAAAAATAAGAAATCAAACCAGTTTGCAAACCTAAAAAAATAGGAACACAAATTGCACTTACAGCAAAACGAAAAGTATCTATAAATTCAAGTTCATCTATTTTTTTAGAAACTTGTTTCCAAATTAAAAAAGGAATCAAATTATTTAATATTAAAATAAAATATAAAAGTTGAAACTTATTTTTGTTAACTTCTTTTGCTGTTGNGAGTTCTTNGTTTTCTAATAGTTTGTTAATCTTATCAACCTCTGTNAAATCTACTTGCCCCTTGTTTAGTAGTTCTAATTTATATGCATAATCTTCATCATTAGCAATATGTACAGTCAATTTTTTTAGTTGTGCACTTACTGAATTTTTAATTTTTATAATAGCNGTTGTTAATTCGTCTTTTTCTAAAAATGAATTTGCAAGTATGGGTTCGCCATAATTTATAGCTACTTTACTTGGGTAATTTGTTGTATTTTGGTAAGTAATCCCTACAGGAATTATGGTAATTTTTAAATCAGGGTATTTTTCTAAAGCACCAAAAACAATTCTGGTAAAACCTTTGCTTAATGGTCTAATTGTTCTTCTACTATTATGGCTGCCTTCTGGAAAAATTAAAAGGGTTTCTTCTCGTTTAAAAATCTCGAAACAATCGTTAAAAATAGCTTTATTTTTTTCTAATTCTTTTATACCATCTCTAATTCTGTATATTGGCATTAGATTTAAAGTACCTAAAAACTTTTTAATCAATGGTTTTTTAAAGACGGCAGCTCTAACTAAAAAGTGATTGGTTCTAGGGTTGTTTGTAGTTATAAATAAAGGGTCTATCAAACCATTTGGGTGGTTTGCCATAAACAAAATAGCTCCTTTTGTAGGGATATTTTTTAGACCATTTACCTTTATTTTTTTGGAGTAAAAAAATAAACTTGTTTTTAAAAAACATTTCCATAAGAAATACCAAATAGCTTTCACAATGTGTTTTTAATTTTATGTNATTTTGTCTTTTANTANGGTGTTTTTCTCTTTTTTTCTTCCCCAAAAAGTAGCCAATGCCATGCCAGAAAANACATCCCAAATNCCCCAAAAAGCAGCTAATAAGGCCATTCCACCTAAACCATCAAAAAAGCCAAATATTAAAAGNAAACCCAAACCACCATTTTGTATGCCAGTTTCCATAGCTATAGTTTTGGTATCTTTTTTATTTAAGCCAAAGCTTTTTGCAGTATAAAAACCTAAAATAAAAGCAAAAATATTGTGCAGTACCACTAAGTAAACTACATGATGTATATGATTAACAAATACATCTAAATTTTGAGAAAATGCAATAAAAATTAATGCAATAAAAACTAACATAGAAAGTGGTTTAAGCACTTTTTCTATTTTGTTTGCCATTATACTGTGGTAATGATTAATCAGCATTCCAAAAAATAAGGGAATCCCTAAAATTAAAGAAACCAGTTTTAATAGATCTACCCAATTTAATTCTACAGTCTGCAAAATAGCATTTGTAGGCTCGTACAAACTGCCCCAAAATTGTAAATTAAAAGGAGTNATAAAAATGCAAATTAAGGTTGCAAAAGCTGTTAAGCTTACAGATAAAGCAGCATTNCCACCAGNCATTTTGCTGAAAAAATTAGACACATTTCCTCCAGGGCAAGCAGCAATCATCATCATGCCCAAAGCAAAACTTGGATGAGGTTTTATAATTAAAATTGCTATAAAAGTAAATGCAGGTAATAAAACAAATTGCGATAAAACCCCAACAAAAAGAATTTTAGAATTTTTAAAAAGACGTTTAAAATCATCAATAGAAATACCCAGAGCTACCCCAAACATAATAATAGCAATAGCAATGTTTAATATCCATAAACCACTGGTATCAAAATTTATTTTTATGGAATCTATATCTATTGGGTTTTGCATATTTTTAGTTTCAAAGTTTCAAAGTTGTTGATTTTTGTGAGTTTTAATTAAATTGCTCTAATTTTTTATTGTTACCAAAATCCACCAGACAAAACCTAATTTTTAAAAGCAAACTCTATAATATTTGCACCCATTTTTAAAGCTTTTTCTCTTACACTTTTAGGATTGTTGTGTATAATTTCATCTTCCCAACCATCACTTAAATCGGTTTCATAATCATAAAAAACAACCAATCTACCTTCGTAAAAAATACCAAAACCTTGTGCAGGTTTTTTATCGTGTTCGTGTATTTTTGGGATACCATTTGGGAATTTAAATGTTTGATTGTATATAGAATGATTGCTTGGTATTTCTTTAAATGCTAGTTTTGGAAATACTTTTTTCATTTCGTTTCTAATAAATTTATCCAAACCATAATTGTCTGAAATGTGTAAAAATCCACCAGAAATTAAATAATTTCTTAGGTTTTCTGCTTCATTATCTGTAAAAAATACATTTCCATGACCTGTCATAAAAAGCATAGGGAAATTAAAAACATCTTCACTACCAACAGCTACGGTTTGTGGGTTTTTAGAAATACTGGTTTTAATATTTGTATTGGCAAATTGCACTAAATTAGGTATAGCAGTTGGGTTGCTGTACCAATCTCCACCACCATTGTATTTTAAAATGGCAACATCTTGTGCGTTTGTGCAAATTGAAATTATAGAGAAAAAAATAAAAATTTTCATCTTACGAATTTTAAGCAAGATAGTAAATTATTCATTGACAAAAGAAACCAAATTAACAGCTACCAAAGCAGCAGTTTCTGTGCGTAATCTACTTTCTCCCAAAGAAATTGGAATGCATTTTTTTTCTAACGCTTTTTTAATTTCATCTATAGAAAAATCGCCTTCTGGACCAATTAAAATAGTGGTTTTTTCAGATGGATTGATGACGTTTTTTAAGTGGTTTTTATCACTTTGATCTTCACAATGTGCTATACAAATTTTTCCGTCAAAACCTTGATTGATAAACTCATTGAATTTTACAGGAGCATTTATTTTTGGCAAGGTGAATTTTAAAGACTGTTTCATGGCAGACTGAATGATTTTTTCAAAACGTTCTGTTTTTACAATGCGTCTTTCTGAGTTGCTGCAAATAATGGGGGTAATTTCATCAATACCAATTTCTGTGGCTTTTTCTAAAAACCACTCTGTTCTATCATTATTTTTTGTAGGTGCAATAGCTATGTGTAAGAAATAATTCCAAGGCTTTGGTTTTACTTCGCTTTTTATAATCGTGGCAGCACATCTTTTATCGTTTGCAAAACTAATTTCGGCATCAAACAAAAAACCTTTTCCATTGGTTATTTTTAAAACATCGCCTTCTTTTTTGCGTAAAACTCGTACAATGTGTTTGCTTTCAATTTTATCAAACGTAATTTGTTGTGTTTCTGTAGAAATGTCTGAATTATAGAATAGTTGCACTAGTGGTTCGAAATTTAAAGTTGAATAATCAAAGTTAGGTATTTAAAATGATTTTGAAGTTTTAGTTTCAAAGTTGTTCTCGATACAATTTCGATAAAAAATCGAAATCATTCGATCTAACAGCATTTAAATAAAAGCTAACCTAAAATAAATTTGTTAACTCTCATCTTCCAACTCCCAACTGATTTAAAGAATGCTTTTTCTATAGGTTCTTCTTCTTTTATGAGTTGTAGGATCAAAATCTTCCCATATTTTTTTAATGGCTTCATTGTCTTCTAATTCAGGGGTTCTAATACAATTTACAATTCCTTTTTCTGCAAATGTTTTTGTGTATTGGTCAAAAATAATAGCATGAACACCTTTGTTTTGATAAGCAGGATCTACACCAATTAAATAAAAAGTAACGTCTTTTGCATTTTTTCTTGCATTTAATAAATGAAACAATCCAAAGGGAACTAATTTTCCTTTCGCTTTCTGTAAAGCTTTAGAAAAAGAAGGCATTACAATGCAAAAGCAACTAATTTATCTTCTTTGTCAACTACAAATTTTATGTATTCTGGATTGATAAAACTAATATATTTTTTCTTGAAAAACTCAATCTGAGCGTCAGAGATAGGTACAAATGTAGAAAGTTTAGAGTATGATTTGTCAAACACTTTAAACATTTCATCCACATAAGGTAAAATGTCTTTTGTTTTGGTAAAATCTAACGCTTTTAGTTGTAATCTTTTTTGTAAAATATTGCTAATTCTCTTGTAATAAGTAGCATTTACCTTTTCGAATTTAAATTTATTTTCTAAATATTCTTTTTCTTTTACAAATCCTAATTCTTCTAAATGGTCTTTAAAATAGGGGTGGTTGTACCAAGTAATCATGGTGCCTAAATGATTAAAACCATCTATTAAAACCCCAGTTTTGTCTAAATTATTAAACCCTACAGGACCTTCTAAATACTCAAGTTTATGTTGCTTACCAATTTCGCTAACTTTATTTAGTAGTGCTTTGGTTACTTCTAAATCATTAATTACATCAAACCAACCAAAACGCATTTTTTATTTGTTGCTTTTCAACTTCAAACCAATTGATAATTGCTGCAACTCTACCCACAATTTTACCATCTTTTAAAGCGATAAAAAACTGAGCATCTGCATTTTTAAAAACAGGATTTTTATTAGGGTCAAAGTTATCAACTTCCTCTTTAATAATAGGAGGTACCCAAAATTTGTTATTTTTGTATAGTGAAAAAGGAAATGTAACAAACTGTTTCATTTCTTTTTTAGTCGTAATTTTTTTGACTATAATCATTGCAAAAAAGAGTTTCTATTTGTTGCTGTTTTTTTCTTCTTCTTTTCTTCCTTTTTCATTTTTTCTTCTAGTTCTTTAATTTCTTTTCTATTTTCTATTTCTTTTAGGTCTTGTTCGTGTATTTTAATTTTTCTTCTTAAATACACGAAACAATTTACTGAAAAAGCTATTTTGTTTTTTGTTGAAGTTATGAATTGGGCTGTCTTTTATTTCTAAACCATCGTCACCTAGTTCTTTAAAATTATCATAGTGTTTATCTATTCTGTAAGAAACACCTAAACTAGCGTAAAAAC
>JGI26082J51739_10002095_pt1 | contig 12294 bp, 10 predicted proteins | sample SaaInl5LU_22_DNA_FD_51739 | JGI IMG/M metagenome (IMG submission 51739)
AATGCCGATATATTTGTCGATGGTGAGCAGGTAGGAAGTACCGACAGCACGATTGAAGTGCTGGCGGGCGATCACGAACTGATTCTTCGTCAGGTGGGCTACCGCGATCACAGCTTAGCCTTGAGCGTTACAGCAAGCGTTCCGCAGATTATCGATCCCGTAGCGCTTATTCCTGCCGACGGTGTGCTATCGCTTACATCAATACCGACGGCGGCCACAGTAAGCCTCGATGGGGAATTTGCGGGCAGAACACCGGTCACTCTAGAGCTGAGCCCCGGTGATCAGCACCGTATTCAATTATCTAAGCTTGGATACGCCCGTAAAACGGTATCGCTTGCATTGGAGAAAGGTGCATTCCAAGAACAGCAAATTACTCTCGATCCTCAGCTGGGCGACGTGGTGATCAGTATCCAACCCGCCGACGCACAAGTACTGGTCAATGGCGTTATCCAGGGTAATGGTAGTCAGACATTGACACTCCCCGCCTTCGAACACCGGCTCGAGATTAAGCGTTCGGGCTACGCCAGTGAACGCCGACGCGTGACGCCGCGACCCGGCTTAGAGCAAGTGATTAACGTTGTTTTACTCACCGAGGCTGAAGCCCGTAAAGCGGCGCTTACGCCTGAAATAACGACTGCGCTTGGCCAAACGCTGGTGTTGATTGACCCTGTTGCGGATCCGATGAACGAGTTTTCCATGGGCGCATCTCGTCGAGAACCGGGTCGTCGCTCTAATGAAGTGGAACATACCGTTCGCTTAGAGCGCGCGTTTTATATCGCGACGACCGAAACCACGAACGCACAGTTCCGGTTATTCCTCGAGGGCCACGATAGCGGGCAGATTGAAGGAAATAGCCTCAACAGAGAGCATCAACCGGTGACTCAGATAAGCTGGCAACAGGCCGCCCGCTTCTGTAATTGGCTCAGCGCGCGCGAGGGCTTACCGCTATTTTATCGAGATAACCAAGGTATTATTAATGGCTACAACCCGTCGAGCACAGGTTATCGCCTGCCCTCTGAATCTGAGTGGTCTTACGCGGCGCGAGTCGAGGGCACCGGCTACCGAAGATTTGCTTGGGGCAACAACTTTCCTCCCACAACCGCTGTTGTCAATGTCGCGGACAACACATCCGCATTGGTTACCGGTAGAATATTGAATGGCTATGCGGATGGCCATATTGTCAGCGCGCCCGTCGCGAGCTTTCCCGCGAATCACCGCGGCATTTTTGATATGGGCGGCAACGTCGCAGAGTGGGTGCACGATNTTTATGTCATTCCGTCTGCNAATGCAGAAACAGCGACAGACCCCCTCGGGGCGCTCAATGGTGACAACTACACCGTGCGCGGTGCAAGCTGGGCACTCAGCCGCTTATCGGAGTTGCGTTTAACGTATCGCGACTACGGGGCCGCCGGGCGGGATGACCTAGGTTTTAGGATTGCACGCTATGCAGAGTAACTTTTTGCACANTAACTTCACGAAGGGCAACGTTGTACGCAACGGCCTCGGTGCGCTCGCAGGCGTGTGCTTGTCCATAGTAGTGAGTCAAGTAGCGACAGCGCAGCCAACAAACGATGCAGCCGACTCGCCGATTGCCGCCGATCCATCGAGCGCGTCATCTAGCGAACCATTCATCGAACCATCCAGCGAACGTGCAAGCAAACCCGTCGATGAACCGCCGCTCGAATTACCCACAAACGCCAAGCCATCCCTAGACTACGAACCCTCCGAGACTATTTCTGAGGATAGCTCCGTCTCTTTTCCCGTCGATATCTGACCACAGGAACCCTTCATGAACCTGCGACTGAACAACGAATTTCTCTATCAATTGTTTGCGCTACTGATCGCAATTATTGTCGTCCATGGGATTTATGTCGGCTTGATTCGCCCAACTGCGGAAGACCAACTTGCGGTTCAAGCTGCGTTACAGGCCGCTGGCGCGGACATGGCTAGTCAACGAACGCTCGCCATCGTCATCCGAGATTTCGAGCAAGAGGCTTGTTTCATTTTGCTACTGTGGGCACTTGCCATCATGGGCATGAAGGCCTACCGCACTCGAGAAGAGCATCAAATGCTCGACCAAAACTTGATTGAAGTTCCGCTTGGCACCAGTTTACTGCCACAAGATGCACGCGAGTATTCGCGTAACTTGGAAGCCCTTCCCGAGCAAGAGCAAGACTACTTACTGCCCCGCGCACTAATGAATGGTTTACAGCGCTTTGCGACAACCCAATCGATTCCCGCGGTATCCGAGGCTGTCCGCGAGCAATGTGACATTGAGGCCGACCGGCTCGACTCNGAATTATCTATGGTGCGCTATATTTCTTGGGCCATTCCCTCCATTGGCTTTATTGGCACCGTGCGGGGTATTGGTGATGCCCTCGGACAAGCCTATAAAGCAGTGGAAGGCGATATTTCCGGTGTAACCGTTAGCTTGGGTGTCGCCTTCAACAGCACCTTTGTGGCACTGGTATTGAGTATTATCATAATGTTTGCCCTACACCAGTTACAGCTCTCTCAGGAGCGCTTGGTGTTGAGCACCCAGCGCTACGTCGATCGTAAGTTGCTTCGTCATTTAGCGGTACCAACATTATGATCGCGATCATCGATCTGAACGACGTAGCGTTATCGTTGTGGTATCACGACGAGACATTGCACTCGCCCGGATACGTCTTCTTCGACGGCGGCAACTATCGCTTTGGCACGCCCGCCATGCGTACCAGCCGTCGGACACCCAAGGCTGTTAATACGCGCTTCTGGTCGCAACTCAACACCCAGCCGCTAGCGCCCGTATTAGGAACAGCGAGACACACCGCGGATCTTGCTCACAGCCACCTCGCAGAACTGCACAGCACAGGGGGAAAGCCAGAGCATGTCATGCTCGCTGCTCCGGGCAGCATGAGTCGCGAGCAGCTGTCGCTTCTGCTTGGCATTGTCGAGCACTTACCTTTCGCTGTTTCAGGCCTCATTCATCGTAGCGGCGCGCTCGCCTGTGCGAGTGGGCTCGAGCGCGGTTTTCATATTGAGCTACAGCTTCATCAAACGTTGATTACAAGCTTTGAGATACGAGAAGGGCTTGTGCATGCGCTGACGTCACAATCACTGCCCGGGCAAGGATTGCTAGCCATTCAAGATCGCTTGGCGACCAGTATTTCTGCATTGTTTGTGAATCAAACTCGCTTTGATCCCCTTCGCAGTGCCGACACCGAACAAGCGCTCTATGACGCTTTACCTGCGCTGCTGAGTGACCTGCAGAAACACAGTGAGGCCCATCTCGCTATTGCGGGTTATGAAGCGCGCGTGACGCGGGATGACCTATCGTTAGCCGGCAAGGCCCTGGCGAAGCAGTTAGCCCCGTTGTTACCCGACGACTGGCCTGTATTACTGGAAGCACCCCTCGGATTACTGCCAGGATTTGACCTGCAACGCGACACGCACGGCATTAGCGCCGATGCCATGGTGAGTGTGGTCTTAGAGCAATTATCAACGTTGGAGCAAGCGCCCAATGCATTGACGCTTCAGCGTCAGTTCGCTCCGGCGGCGGCACCTGTGGTACGACCTGCGGTNCAGACGGCGATTACCGTTGATAGCGCACAGGATGACGGTGTCATCGATGTAGCGAAGCCCGCACGGCGACCAACCCACTTTTTAGATGGGCACATTGCACGGCCGTTAAAGCACGGGACTGAGCTGAATGGTGGCGCCATATTGGGGTTCGACGGCGATACGCTAACGCTCTCAGGAACAGTGCCTGCAGATTTTCTCGTCAATGGCGCACCGGCGCATCCTGGTCAGGTACTAACGCCCGGTGACACGCTAACTGACGCCCTCGGACTGCGGGCTCTACTGATCTGCGTCGACGGCTGATATGAGGAGGCGTAAGCGTCAAGCGTCTACCTTTAACTTAAGCTTCCTAGACATTATGTCCTGTGGCTTTGGTGCCGTAGTGTTGGTGTTTCTTATCATCGACCGTGCGATGGAGGATGAGACTCGCACACTCAACGCCGAGGTTTTTTCAGAGATTAATCTGCTCGAAGAGGATATCCGCGAAGGGCAAGACGGACTGGTTCAGCTGCGCAACGCGGTGAGCTCTACTGATGCCGATATTGTTGAAGCAAAGGGATTAGCCACGCGCGTCACGGAAGAACTCGATCGTTACGAAAGTCTCATCGCCTCACTTGAGGAGGAAGGCTTTACCGATAGCGCGGACATTGAACAATTGAAAGCCGAGCTAAACCGGCTGGAAGAACACGTTAAACAACTTCGAGAATCATCTGAAGCACAGCTGGGGCGGAGCGCTCGCGAGTTCACAGGTGATGGCAATCGACAATACTTAACGGGCTTGAATCTGGGCGGGGACCGGATTGTTATTTTACTCGACGTATCCTCGAGCATGCTCGCCGACAAACTTATCAATATTATTCGTCTACGCAACATGGGCGAACAGCTGCAACGAGATGCCGAAAAATGGGTGCGGGCGCTTGATACTGTCGACTGGCTAACCGCTCAACTCCCGATTAACGCACAATACCAGATCATCACGTTTAACACCCAGGCGAAGCCAATACTTGCTGAGTCAGCGGGGAAATGGCTAGACGTGGCCGACACGAGTACCTTACAAAAGGCGACTCAAGCACTGCGTCAGCTGTTACCCAAGGGCGGCACAAGCCTACATAACGCATTCGATGCATTGCAAAGCCTGCCTGATCGACCCGATAACATTTTTCTGATCACCGATGGCTTGCCCACACAGGGGGTTGAGCCCCCGAGCGGCACTACCGTCACCGGGCGCCGCAGAGTGGAGCTGTACAGACAAGCGGTACAACGCTTACCTAAAGGTGTGCCGGTGAATATTATCTTGGCGCCTATGGAAGGTGACCCTATGGCCGCATCAGAGTTTTGGCAACTCGCCCAAGTGAGTGGAGGGTCATTTATGTCACCCGCCAGCGACTGGCCATGAGGCGTTAATCGATGCGACAACGACGTGCTCCCGCCGAATTCTCTCTGTCGTTCCTCGACGTTATTTGCTGTGGCTTTGGCGCAGTGATTTTACTGCTCATGATTACCAAGACCGTGCAGCCGCAAATTCTCGAGCGATCGACGGTCGAGGCCGCAGGTCGCGTAGCCGACCTCACCGAGCAGCTTTTCGACATTCGCGGTGAGACAACAGTGCTCAATCGCGAGCTGAGTGCTAAGCGAGAACAAATCTCCGAATTTAACGAGCGCATCGCCATACTGCAGGGCGCTCTCGCAAGAACGCGNTCGCGCTATGACAGTCTCGATGTCACNCGCAATAGTAATAGCATCATCGAGCAGGAGCTTGCGATTGCCCGCCAAACACTCAGCGACGAGCAGCGCCGCCTGCTGGGCGACAACGCAGAAAAGAAGAATCAGCTGATTGGCGGAATCCCAGTAGACAGTGAGTACATCATTTTCATTATCGACACGTCNGGCTCCATGTTCTCCTACGCATGGGAGCGTATGCTTCAGGAAATGCAAGCGACGCTCAATATTTATCCCGAAGTAAAAGGCATTCAGGTGCTCAACGATATGGGCAATTATTTGTTCAGCCGCTACCGAGGCCAATGGATCCCTGATACGCCTGCACGCCGAGACCTCATTATCCGCAACTTGGCCAACTGGAATGTGTTCTCCAATAGCTCACCGGTAGAAGGCATCACTGCCGCAGTGCGGACCTTTTATGATCCCAATAAGAAAATTTCGATCTACGTGTTTGGCGACGAATTCACCGGAGATTCCATCCAGACAGTCGTGCGTACAGTGGATAGACTAAACTCAAAGAACGTTGATGGGGAGCGGCGCGTACGCATCCATGGCGTTGGCTTTCCCGTACAATTTATCAGACCCCCGCAGCTGCAGGTCACAGGAATAAGATTTGCTACACTGATGCGGGAATTAGCCTATAAAAACGGTGGCACGTTTGTTGGACTCAATGACTTTAAACGCTAGAACATGTATGAAGTGGTCAAGCGCCGTCATCGTAGCGATGGCGTTGAGTGCCTGTGGTAGCAAGCAGGTCATCGTGCAAGGTAACTTCCCGACACCCATTATTGAAAAGCACTCAAAAACACTCGCCGTGGTTTACACCGACGAATTTGCCAACCATGAATTTTTTGATGAGGCAGCGGGCCGTAAAGAATCCGATTGGCTGGTTAAAACCGGCGACGCGCAGGTTCAGTTCTGGGATACATTACTCACAGGTATGTTTGATCAGGTAGTGCGTATTCGTAGTCACGATGATTTGCACGAACACGAAGACAGCATCGACGCCGTAATCATTCCGTATGTCGTTGACCTGCAGTACACCATTCCCACCCACACCAACGTCAAAATCTATGAGATATGGATGCGCTATCGCTTCCGACTCGTCACCCTCGACGCCATTCACGATCATGACAATGGCGATCTTTCCTACGATCCTGAAACCAGCTTTGCTGACTGGCAGCTAACAGCCTACGGCAAGACACCTACTGCCTTTTTACAATCAGATGAGGAGGCCGTTAACTTAGCTGCGATTGTTGCACTGCGCGATGCGGGGGCCAACTTTGTAACGTCGTTTGAGCGCGTTAATGAGGTTAAAGCATGGCTCGATGGCANGGGAGTGGAACGCTATGAAAAGGGGAAGAAATAATGGTGAGAACAATGAGTGGAGCAAAGAGCAATCTACCTGCATGCACTCAAACACCTATCCTCGTGCACCCGGCTATTCAGATTAAAAGCACCTCTCAAATGAAAGGCACCTCTCAAATAAAGGGCACCGTCCAAGTAAAGAGCACCTCGGTGTGGGTTAACCGGATTGCCAAAATCGCGAGCGGTAGCATCGCCGGNATTTTATTGGGCGGATGCGTCAGCGCGACTGTCGATGAAATGACGTTTATGGAGCCTACTGNAGGTATCGGTGANTCATCGGTAGTAATCCTNGGCCGACGTCATGCGCCTGACTACGACACCGAATTCGAGTTNATTGAATGCATTGGTGATCATATTCGCAGTGGCGACAAAAGCATCACGGTGCTCCATGAGATTGAGTTTATCAATATGCTCTACCCTTGGTTTGAGCCGCGTACCGCACCTATGCGCACCCAAGATATCGATAAATTGTTACAGCAGCCACCGGTCGCAGACAAGTTTGCCGAAATCAAGCTGGAATACATGATATGGGTCGATGGCACCACCATCGAAACCAACAGCTCCGGCTCAATGACGTGCGGCGTGGGACCTGGTGGCGCAGGGTGCTTCGGCTTTGGCACGTGGGGTAACACGTCGGATTATGAAGCCACCATTTGGGACTTTACAGACCAAACCGAGGTCGGTCGCATAAGCGCTAATACAACCGGGCAGAGCTACATGCCAGCAGTCGTCGTGCCGATTCCCATCATTGCTCCGGTGCAAGGCACAGCCTGCGACAGCTTAGGCGAGCAGCTCTTGAAGTATTTATCGGCGAACCACTGATGCGCCTTTTAGCCATTCTTGCACTTACTTTACTTGTCTCGGCCTGCGCCGGATCCGGCGGGAGTCCAACGGTCACCGTCGGTGGGCGTACGGTTGACGTGCCCGATGTTACCGCCGAAGAGCACGCAAAAATCCTCGAGACGATTGGTGTCTATGACGACCCTGAGCTGGCTCAGTACGTAAACAGTATCGGTCAGCTGCTGGTGAAAAATTCCAGCATGCCCAATGCAGACTTCACCTTCACACTGCTCGACTCGCCCGACATCAATGCCTTCGCGCTACCCGGTGGGTTCATTTACGTTAATCGAGGCCTGTTGAGCTATCTTGACGATGAAAGCGAGCTCGCTGGAGTTATCGCGCATGAAATTGGCCATATCACCGAACGACACCACAGCCGGCGTTCAACGTCCCAAACCACCTCCACCGTACTGGCGACAACCGCTTATATTCTCACCGGCAGCGGCGATCTATACGATGCGGCAAAAATGTACGGCGCCGAAGTTATTAGCGGCTTCGGCCGCGATATGGAGCTCGAGGCCGACGCAGCAGGCGCCGAATTTATGCACCGCGCGGGCTACGATGCCGATGCGCTTCTGTCAGTCATTGGTGTTCTAAAAGATCAAGAGATGTATCGCCGTGTGCAGGCGAAAGCATCCGGCAAACCGACAGGCACCTACCACGGTCTTTATGCCAGCCACCCTCGCAATGACCTGCGTTTACAAACGGTTATTAAAACGGCGAATAACTTGGACCTCGAAACACAAGCAGACGACCCCGCACTACCGGGTGAATTTCGACGGCAAACGGAAGGGCTGGTATTTGGTGCCAGCGCCGACCGGCAGTCAGAGCCCAATCGCTTCTATCACAACAAGCTAGACTTTAGCTTCAAGTATCCCGAAGGATGGTCGGTATCCCAAGGCAGTCGAGACATCACCGCAATGGCTGACGATGGCACGGCTTCCGTGTCAATCACCTTGTCGAAGCTGGACGCCACGTTAACGCCACAGGACTTTTTAGCCAGTAAGGCAAGTGGTGATCTGACCGATACTCAAGCTGTTGAGCAATTTGGTCTACTGGGGAGCACTGCCATAGCAACCACCGCGAGCGCCTCGAAACGGCTAGCAGTGATCGACCATAAGTACCGCTTTTTGTTTGAGGCTGAGGCACGCGATTTAGCCAGCCAAGATGCGCAACTCCTGTCGATCATCAAAAGCTTCCGTCCGCTGGCCGCACGCGAAAAAGTAAAAGGTCAAAGTCGTACGCTGCACTACATTCAAGTGCCTCGCGGCGCTACCCTCGAAAGCCTTGCAACGAGCGCTAAAATACCGAACGCCGAGGACCAGTTACGTCTTATCAATGGCTATTACCCGTCAGGTGAGCCGCGCATTGGGGACTGGATAAAAGTTATCCGATAAGTAAAATGCCGGCAGGCAGTACAGCAGCGAGTCTTACTGCTGACGCATCCATCCTATTAAAGAGATCGTATCTATGCGCCTTCTCACCTTGCTTGGCACCGCCCTCTTGGGCATTAGCTCGATATCGCTAAGCCATGCGGATGTCACGATCTATACCGCTAAGCACATTCGTACTATGGAGCCTGCACTGCCCGAAGCCACGGCGGTCGCAGTCGAGGATGGCCGTGTCGTCGCCGTTGGAACACTCGACTCGCTTAAACCCATAATCAGGCTTCGGGGCGGCAAAGTGGATGATCGCTTTGCTAATAACGTCTTAGTTCCTGGTTTCATCGACCCACATGTTCACCCCTCGCTGCCCGCTATCACCACACAATTTCCATATATCGCCCCCGATGACTGGCACCTGCCGACGGGCGATTTTCCCGGAGCGAAAACACCGGCGGCTTATAAAGCACGATTAACCGAACTCGCAGCAAAACACACCGATGTACAGGTGCCCTTTATTGCCTGGGGCTACCATCCGCTATGGCACGGCGAGATTTGGCGATCTGACCTCAATGACTGGTTTGGCGATCAACCGGTCGGGCTATGGCATCGGTCATTCCATGAGCTCATCTTCAACGATGCCGCCCTTGACATGTTAGGCATCACTGAAGCCATGACCCAAGAAATTCATGAGGCCAATTGGGAGCGGGGGCATTTCTATGAAGGCGGCCTCAAAGCCGTAGTCGGCCAACTGGGTTTCCTATTTGAGCCCGCGCGCTTTGCTAAGGGCATGACCAATTTTATGGCCATGACACACCAAGCGGGCGTCACAACCGTACTCGATATGGGCACCGGCGTTTTTGGGGACCCAATGCGGGAGATAGCGGGAATACGCGCAGTCGCCGAGAACTACCCTGCGCCCACGCGCATTATACTCACCCCCATTATTCTCGACTTCATTGCCCGAGGCGTTACACCCGCAAATGCCGTTGCCGAAGTAAAACGCTGGCAAGCAGAGAATTCTCCTCGCGTAGAGGTAGGTAATCATTTCAAGCTTATGCTCGATGGCGCTATTTTTAGTGGTTTAAGCCAGTTCGGGGCGCCGGGGTATCTCGATGGCCACGAGGGCGTTTGGATGGCTCCTCGGGATGTAACTCACGACTATGCGTTGGCGTTCTGGCAAGCGGGCTTTCAGCTACATGCGCATTCCAATGGCGATGCGGCTACCGACTGGTTCCTATCGCTCTTAGAAACCCTATTGAGCGAGGCTCCCCGCGCCGATCATCGCATGACACTTGAGCATTTCGCCTATAGCACCGAGGACCAAACCCGTCGTTTAAAAGCACTGGGGGCAGCGGTATCAGCCAACCCTTATTACCATTACATTCTGTCTGACATGTACTCGGGTGACTGGCTCGGCCCCGACAGAAGCTCGCAAATGAGTCGCTTAGGCTCTCTCGAACGCGCAGATATTCCGCTAGCGCTCCATTCGGATAACCCTATGGCGCCACTCTCGCCCCTGACGTTAATGTGGACCGCAGTGCAGAGAGAAACGATTAACGGCCGGGCCGGCATCGGAGCGGAGAAAATCTCGCGCGCTAAAGCGTTGCGCGCGATCACCATTGACGCAGCTTGGATTCTAGGACGAGAAAGCGAACTCGGCTCTATTCGGGCGGGCAAACTCGCGGACTTTACTGTTTTAAGTGATGACCCAATGACTGTTAATCTCGATCAACTGCCTGCTATTCAGGTCATCGCAACCGTCTATGGTGGCGTCCCCTACGCCATTAACCGCCCTTAAATTACACAACGGACACTACTATGCCCAAGCTGTCAGACCCACTCAGTTTTACCAACGGCGCCACTCTGAAGAATCGCTTTGTATTGGCTCCACTAACAAATCTCCAGAGTGGCGCTGACGGTGTCTTATCGGATGATGAGTACCATTGGCTAACACTGCGTGCGCGGGGCGGCTTTGGCTTGACAATGACCTGTGCGGCGTCAGTCCAACATGAGGGCGTTGGCTTCCCAGGACAATTGGGTGCCCACGATGAGCACCACATGGCGGGACTACAGCGACTGGCAGCAGGAATTAAGGCAGAAGCAAGTCATGCCGTCGTTCAGCTGCAGCACAGCGGTATGCGCTCAATGGCAGATTACTGCAGCGGCAAACCCCAGTGCCCCTCAGACGATGAAAAGACCGGCTCTGTCGCTATGACGAGCGGACAGATTGAGCAACTGATTGAAGACTTTATTTCGGCAGCGGAGCGCTGTCAGCGTGCAGGTTTTGATGGCGTTGAACTCCACGGTGCTCACGGTTATTTGTTGTGCGAATTTCTTAGCCCCGAGTACAACCGCCGAGAAGATCAGTACGGAGGATCACCTGAGAATCGTGCTCGAATCCTGATGGAGATCATTGAAGGGGTTCATCAGCGCTGCGGGCGTGGCTTTAGTTTAGGAGTCCGCTTATCACCCGAGCGGTTTGGCCTTGATACCGCAGAGATTCGAGAGCTCACTGAAAAACTGTTGGCCGATGAGCGACTCGACTATATCGATATGTCGCTCTGGGATTTAAATAAGCCCTGTGAGCACCCTGACTTTGCGGGGCAGACGCTGGCGGAGGTGTTTACTAGCCTCCCTCGTGACACGGTAAAATTGGGTGCTGCGGGGAAGCTCTATAGCGCAGCAAGCTGTGAAGCGGCCATCGCCAGTGGTTTTGATTTCGTGCTTATCGGGAGAGGCGCTGTGCTGCATCACGACTTCCCCATGCGCGCCATGAATAACGACGAGTTTCAAACCATCGCATTACCCGCCACTCGGGCGCACCTAAGTGAAGAAGGGGTCAGCAAAACTTTTGCTGACTATCTCGCGACGTGGGAAGGCTTTGTCGCCGATTAACGAAAGCCAAAACAAACGCTGACCAGTGCGCGTACCAGGCGGGTACGCAGCACTACTTCAGTGCGTGGGCACAGACCGAAACCCACGCCAATCGCGTATAAGAGCGCTGAGGGATCATCCGCAGTGACCACAGTCACGGTAAACATCCGCTGGTAAAGCGCTTCACCCAAGACTCTGAACTCGCCCCAAAAATTGGCGTCCTCAGCACCTGGAACCGCTTCGGCAAATAACTCGCGCAAGGTCTCTGTACCCAGTACCGACAGCCCGTGCTCGCCCTCCACAGATTCGGGATGAGACAGTCCGATGGCGTAGCACAGGCCAAGACACCAACCGGCCTTGTCGAAGCGATGATGCTCTTGGTCATCATCAACGGGTTCTTTCAGTGCTTCGGCTGCGGCGCATGCCAACGATGAGATCATAAGAGTGTAGGTTAGCGCTGACAGTGCTTGCGTCTGACGCTGCTTATCATCACCGGAAAAATGCCGTTCGATTATCGTCCATACATAGGTGCGCAGACGCGTGTAGT
>JGI26082J51739_10002096_pt1 | contig 12293 bp, 6 predicted proteins | sample SaaInl5LU_22_DNA_FD_51739 | JGI IMG/M metagenome (IMG submission 51739)
TCTGGAAGAATCTCATCCAATTCCATTTTAGCCATATCCTTAAAGTCCTGGTCTTTTTCCTCTTTCAGAACTAGTTTGGCTTCTTCGATACGACTTGACAATTCCAAATAACGCTCACGTGCCTCAACCAAAGGTTGTAAGCTCTTGTACTCTCTATTGAGCAATACATAACGTTTGTTATCGGAAATAACATCAGGCTGGATGATGAGATCATTTACCTCGTTAAATCTCTGGAAGATTACATTGAGTTTATCGAGCATTACTTGTCGTACTTAAAGGTTCCGAACTCGCTTTCTATGGTCAAAGACTTTCCTTCGGCTTCTTCTACTCGTCCTACAATTTGGGCTTCAACACCGAAGCTCTTACTTATATCGATAATGCTTTGCGCTACCTCAGGGTCAACATAAAGCTCCATACGATGGCCCATGTTAAATACTTGGTACATTTCTTCCCAAGAAGTACCGCTTTCCTCATGTATCATTTTAAACAATGGCGGGATTGGGAATAAACTATCTTTTACTACATGCCCTTTTGATAGAAAGTGTAAGATTTTAGTTTGTGCACCGCCTGAGCAATGAACCATTCCATCAATAGAAGAACGATGTTTATCCAAGATTTGCTTGATGATCGGAGCATATGTACGAGTTGGACTCAAAACAAGTTTACCCGCATCCAATTCTGTATCAGTTGCATCGGTCAATGATTTTGACCCAGTATACACCAAAGACTCGGGCACTGCCGGATCAAAACTTTCTGGATATTTATTAGCAAGATCCTTAGAGAACACATCATGTCGTGCACTTGTCAGACCGTTTGATCCCATACCACCGTTATATTCCGACTCGTAACTTGCTTGACCATAACTCGCCAAACCAACGATAACATTTCCTGCTTTGATGTTAGCGTTATCAATTACATCGCTGCGCTTCATTCGAGCTACAACCGTACTATCGACGATTATCGTGCGAACCAAATCACCTACATCTGCGGTTTCACCACCTGTACTGATAATTTCAATTCCGTGCTTTTTATATTCTTCGAGCAACTCCTCTGTACCGCCAATAATAGCGCTCAATACATCCGCGTTAATCAAGCCCTTGTTACGACCAATGGTCGAACTCAACATGATATTTTCAGTGGCACCAACACACAAAAGATCATCGATATTCATAATCAAGGCATCTTGAGCGATCCCCTTCCATACTCCTAAATCTCCAGTTTCCTTCCAGTACATGTAGGCGAGAGAACTTTTCGTACCTGCTCCATCAGCATGCATAACCAAACAATAGTCTTGGTCGCCAGTCAGATAATCTGGAACTATTTTACAGAAAGCCTTTGGGAAAAGACCCTTGTCGATATTCTTGATTGCGTTGTGAACGTCTTCTTTCTGGGCGCTTACACCGCGCCCCATATAGCGGTCGGAATTATTACTCATAGTGCAAAAATAACGAGAAAGCGCGCACGGGATACCCGCGCGCGCTTCTCTTTTTTCTTTTTCTTTTATCTACTTAATCTGAATCCAAGAACCGACAATTAAGTCTTTATCACTCTTGAAACCATTCATACTGCGCAAAGACTTCAGATCAGTCCCTGTTTTCTTCGCAATGGTTCTAAGTACATCACCGCGTTGAACCTGGTAGTGTTCCTCGTCGAACTGTGAGTAGTCACCGTTCTTAGTAATTTTTATTACCATCCCAGGCATTGGGCGCGCACCACGTAAACCTGCATTTAATTTCTTCAACTCAACCACATTCATACCGTTTTGCATAGCGATCTTTCCTAATGAACGATCTTTAGCGGTAAGGGTCATTGTTTGACCTATCGGGCTTTCGTTTTTCTTCTCTGGTGCTAAACCAGCTTCCTCTGAACCAGCTACAGGAGTAGAAGGTACATAATCATCGGACAACACCTTGAAGTCAGTACGACGGTTAATTTGATTCGCGATTTCCTGATCTGCGGAAGCCAATCGCTTAATAAACCCTTCCGTTAGCTGGTCACCAGATTTGAATTTATCTGCGCCATATCCTTTGTAATCGGAAGGAATTTTAAACGGCTCCTTCTCACCCATCCCAACAGCAGTTAGACGATCGGTTGCAATCCCCTTTTCAATCAGGTAATCCACACAACTTTGAGCACGTGCTAATGAGAGCTTTTCGTTCTTCGCATCCGTATCTCTGTAATCGGTATGAGAGCGAAGACCGATTGTAATTGTAGGGTTACGCACCAAGATACTGTATACGGTATCAAGAGCCACTTTACTTTCCTCACGAAGCTCAGATTTCGCCAGATCAAAGAAAACATTAGGAAGTACGATAGGTACTTCAATAGGATCCATTTTCAAAGTCAAAGAGAACGACTTTACATACTGACGTTCCTCTTTTACTCGTGAATAATCATTTAACGACAACCCCTCCGTATTAATATCGCCAACAGCATTTAGGTACTTTTTGCGACTCATATTGAGTTTGTAGGCCTTATTTTCTTCCAGCTTACCTTTAGAGATGCTGAACTTACCATTGGAGTCAGTGGTGACCGTAAAGTTATTACCACTCTTATCACTAACTTCGATAGTTACATCCTTTACGGGACGACCATCTTTAGAGCTTACTACAGTTCCTTGAACCTCAAATTGCTTCGTCCATTCCGTTACGTACCAGATATCGTGCTCGCCTCGCGTGCCCTTACGGTTAGAAACAACAAATCCTTTTTGAGTATTGTCTCCAGGAACCCAGCGCAATGCAATATCATCCGCTTCTGAGTTAATTGGACTTAGCATATTTTCAACGTCTCCTATCGGCATACCTTTATCATCCAACTTTACTCGGAAACAATCGAATCCACCCATACCTGCTCTTCCATTAGAAGAAAAGTACAAGTATCCATCACCATGTATGAACGGGTATAATTCATCACCCCTTGTATTGATATTCAAAGACTCCGGAGTATTCCACTCACGAGCTCGGCGGTTGTAAGTAGTCATGTAGATATCCTTACCTCCTTTACCATCAGAAAGCTCACCTGCGAAATATAGAATCTTGTCGTCTGGACTTAACGCTGGATGTCCTACGGAAGCACCAGAATCCAGAGCGATTACTACAGGCTCTGGGTTCGCCCAATCCTGACCAATTTTCTTAGTCGTATAAATTGCACACCCCATTTGAGTGTTCTTAATTTTCACACATTTAGTGAAGTACATTGTTTTGCCACGTGAATCAAAGGTCAGTACCCCCTCGTGATCCTTCGTATTGATCACCTCACTCATAGGTTCTAGGTCACCCCAAACAATCTCATCATTTGCGTTTGCCTCTTTTCCTTTTTTCTTTTTACGACTTTTCTTCTTTTGACCTTCGATAATGAAAATGTCCGAAAAGCGCTGTCCTAACCAACCGTCTTCCTTTCGGCCAGTAGCATCATCACGCATTGATGAAATCATCAATGTCAATTCTTCTTTACCTCGTTTACCTGCAAAAGCAATTGCGTAATCCGATTTCTTTGAGTTAAGATCTTTTGCATTATCCAAAGAGAACAATGAACCTTTCTCTTCCCATTCCGCTGCCTGCTTACAGCTATTGATACCTACATCAGCACGAGGATCTTCAGGAACCAATTTCTTATAGTCCGTAAATGCCACAATAGCATCTTCATATTCACCCTGACACTGTAACATTTCAGCGTATCCCAAAGAGGCAAGCGCCCCGTAACCAAGCTTTTGAGCACGTAAATAATAACTTCCTGCACGCTTACACTGGCCAGTGAAACGATAACACTCAGCCATGTTGTAGGAGATGCGTTGTTTCTGATCGCGCGATTTTTCTTTCGAATATGCCTTTGTGTAAGCTTCTAAAGCCACCGTATATTCTTTCGCTTCAAAGTATTCGTCAGCCCTTTTGGTTGTCTTGTGTCGTTCAACTACAACATCTTCATTATCTGCAAGTTGTGCAAACCCGGAGACGGGCATGAGTAAAAAAGCTAGGGCCAATAATTGGTAAAATCGTTTCTGCATGAGAATAGTTATCTCTAGTGTTTAAGCGTCCCCAATATAGCCAAAATAAAAAAAGAAACCCCGCCGAAGCAGGGTTTCTATTCTAGTAACAATTAAAAGACTTTTTACTTATCTCGTGAAGAGCATTTCACGGAATTTAGGCAGTGGCCATTGCTCATCATCAATCATTAACTCTAGCTTATCGCTCTCGTAACGAATGACATCAAAATAAGGCTTCACATTGTCGTAATAAGCAATCGCTTTTTCGCGAACGTCTTCAAGCGCATTAGCCGATTTTCTCGCCTGTGTCATTGCTTCTTTTGAAGATAGGATTTTCGAGATGCGACCAGAAATATCTTTGATCATTTCAAGTTGCTCCTTAGCTACATCATTGAATGTTGCATCATCCATAATTCCTTTCAAACGCTGAACATTATCAATAAGCACGTTTTGATATTTGATCGCCGTAGGAACGATATGGTTTCCAGCAAGATCACTCAATACGCGCGATTCAATTTGAATCTTCATGAAGTACGATTCGAGTAAAATCTCGTGGCGCGCTTCTGCTTCACGATTAGATAAGACACCTAGCTCTGCAAACATGCTTAAGCTCTTTTCGCTTACATAAGCATCTAATGCACGTGGTGTGGAAGGCTCGTTAGATAAGCCGCGCTTTGCAGCTTCTTCTTTCCATGCATCCCCGTATCCATCACCTTCAAAGCGTATCGCCTTGCTTTCTTTGATGTAACGCTTTAAGATGCTGAAGATTGCTTCATCCTTCTTTAAACCATCCTTCTCGATTAACGCGTCAACATCCGCTTTGAATTCGTTCAATTGCTGCGCCATTGCAGTGTTTAGTACTGTCATCGGCTGAGCACAGTTGCTCGCTGAACCTGCGGCACGTAGCTCAAATTTATTACCTGTAAAGGCAAATGGAGATGTACGGTTACGATCGGTATTATCAAGTAATACATCTGGAATCTTACCTACTACATTTAACTTAAGATCCGTTTTTTGGTCAGGAGTCATTTTGCCTCCTTCGATGTTCTCGAGTTGATCAAGCACCTTTGACAATTGGTCACCAATGAAAACAGAGATGATTGCCGGTGGAGCTTCATTCGCACCTAAACGGTGCTCATTACCCGCTGAACCGATCGACGCACGAATCAAATCTGCGTGACGGTGTACAGCTTTGATACTGTTTACAAAGAATGTTAAGAACATTAGATTGCTCATTGGAGTAGAGCCAGGAGCAAGTAAGTTAACCCCAGTGTTGGTAGCTAAAGACCAGTTGTTGTGCTTACCAGAACCATTGATGTTAGCAAATGGCTTCTCGTGAATAAGTGCACGGAAATTGTGACGACGAGCTACTTTTTCAATAAGGTCTACGAAAAGAGAGTTGTGATCGACGGCAACGTTTGCTTCCTCAAAAACAGGGGCAAATTCATATTGTGCTGGAGCAACTTCATTGTGACGTGTTTTTACTGGAATACCAAGGATACGGCTTTCATATTCCAATTCCTTCATGAATTCTATAGCACGTTCTGGAATTGACCCAAAGTAATGATCATCTAGCTGCTGACCTTTTGCAGGAGCATGTCCAACCAAGGCACGTCCAGCAAGTGTAAGATCTGGACGAGCTGCGAAATATGCTTCATCCACTAGGAAGTATTCTTGTTCCCATCCTAACGTAGCGTTCACCTTAGTGACGTTCTTATCGAAATATTTACATACTGCCGTTGCAGCTGTATCAACAGCCTGTAGTGCACGAAGTAGTGGTGTTTTATAGTCTAATGCCTCCCCTGTATAAGAAACAAACACGGTAGGAATACAAAGAGTTGTTCCGAAAACGAACGCGGGAGATGTTGGATCCCAAGCAGTGTAACCGCGAGCTTCAAATGTATTACGGATACCTCCGTTCGGGAATGATGAAGCATCTGGCTCTTGCTGTACCAGCATTCCACCTGAGAATTTCTCCATCGCTTCTCCATTACCCGTTGGCTCGAAGAATGAATCATGCTTTTCTGCAGTAGTTCCCGTTAATGGCTGAAACCAGTGCGTGTAGTGCGTAGCACCCAGGTTTAGCGCCCATGCTTTCATACCAGAGGCAACCTGGTCAGCAATGTCACGAGAAATTTTCGTTCCATTGTCCATCGCATCAATGACCGCCTTATAAGCTGCAGAGGTCATGTATTCGCGCATGGCTTTTCTATTGAACACTTGAGAGCCGAAGTACTCCGAAACGCGTGTTTGAGGAGCTTCAAAATTCTTGGGCTTGCGACCCATTGTTTCTTCTAATGCTAGAAATCTTACCGTTGGCATGACGTTGTTATATTAATTCACTGCAAAGATACCCCTATTATTTTAGGGGCACAAAAAGAAATTGTTAAGTCTTAATCGGATTAACCCCTATAAAAACAGGGAGCCAATAAAGAAAACGTATAACGCGAGCAATAACGCGCCTTCCAAACGGTCTAGACGGTCCACTTTAAACATGCCCATAAGGGGAATGATTAATAGGGTAAGGATAAAGCTCGCTGGGAAATCATATTGAACCAATGCTTGGTTTTGAACTGTAATCGGAGTTATGAGTGATGTGATTCCCAAAACACTTAATATATTGAAGATATTCGACCCTATGATGTTTCCGATTGCGATGTCACTCTCGCCTTTTTTCGCAGCCATTAAACTAGCCGCCAATTCTGGAACACTTGTACCAAAGGCTACAAGCGTTACTGAAACGAAGCGCTCACTTAATCCAAGATTCAAGGCTAAGGAAGAAATTCCACCAACAAATAATTGAGCGCCAAATTTCAATCCTATAGCTCCTATCAATAAAAGTATTAGTCCTTTCCAAACAGGCATTGGAGGCACATCAAACTCCTCGCCGACATTCAAATCTCTCTGTTTTCGAGCGCTAGCGATTTTCTGGACATTGTACCCTATCAAAAGGGCTACAAAAATTGCTCCCGCGACTCTATTGATACCTCCCAAAAACAAGAACAGCCCGAGCAGAACATTAGCTCCTATAAGAAAAATCCAATCCTTTCGATAGGTTAGACGGAGCGCCTGCATTTTAAAAACCAAGGCAGTAAATCCAAGTATCAATCCAATATTTGCGATGTTAGAACCTATAACATTACCCAGGGCTATGTCACTTTTGCCTCTCAGTGCTGCAATCACACTAACAATAAGTTCCGGTGCACTAGTAGCGAATGCCACTAGCGTCAGACCTATGACCACTTTTGAAACACGGAGCTTAAGGGCTATGCCAACACTTCCTCGGACTAAAAATTCACCTCCAAGAAGCAATAGTCCAAAGCCTGTAATTAAGAATAAGGCAATCACAGCTTTGTACCTCTCTTGATAGTATCAGTGACTTCTTTGAATGCATCACGTCCCTCTTCGAACGTCTTTTTCACCTCTGTTAACTTTTGATCTTCTGCGCTATCTAAGATCTCACGCTTGATGTCGTTCGTCGCATTGCGGACTTGTTTGATCATCTTCGCAGCAGAGCGAGCCATAGTTGGAATCTGATTAGGACCAAAAAGAAGTAGGAATATCAAAGCTATGATGACGAATTCACCACCACTGATATTGAAAAGAAGAAAGACCTGTGTCATAGAACAAATTTAATACAAAAAAGCCCTGCTACACGATGTATAACAGGGCTTATATTTAGTAGAGACAGTATCTCCAATACTTGACTAGCTTTTCTTATCAGCTAATTTCTTCTTAGATGAATCGAACATCACTGGCGTTGCAATGAATAGTGAACTGTAGGTACCCACAATAACACCTAATAACAAGGCGAACATGAAACCACGAATCACTTCACCTCCGAATAAGAAGATAACCAATAGTACGAAGAATGTCGTCAACGAAGTATTGAATGTACGGCTCAGGGTTTGGTTCAACGATTTGTTGACACCCTCTACAGAAGAAATTACTTTACCTCCTAGGTTTTCACGAATACGGTCAAATACTACAACGGTATCGTTCAAAGAATAACCAATTACAGTCAAGATAGCTGCAATAAACGCTTGATCTACCTCCAACTGGAATGGCAGCAAACCATCAGCGATAGAGAATGCTCCAAGAACGAACAATACATCATGCAACAATGCCGTTACAGCACCTAACGAGAATTGCCATTTACGGAAACGAACAAGGATGTAAAGGAATACCACGATCAATGAGAAAATGATGCTGTAGATCGCACCTGACTTAATATCATCTGCGATAGTTGGCCCTACAACACGTGAGCCCACTAGACCAATAGCCTCTTCAGTGTCATCCGTAAAGAAATCCTCACGAGCAATACCTGATGCGAAGTAGTCCTTAACACCTGCGTATAGCTTATTCTCGATATCCTGATCCACATCGATTCCTGTGTCATCGATACGGTAGTTGGTTGTAATAATCACCTGATTAGATTCTCCCAACGTCTTTACTACCGGTGTAAAACTTGTACCGTCAGCGTCAACAAGAGTCAAACTTAATGACTCTGCTACATCACTAACTTCCACAGGCTGGTCGAAACGAACCTGGAACGAACGTCCACCTTCAAAATCGACACCTAGGTTCAAACCTTTTGTGAATAGCGACCCTAGACCGATTGCGATAACAACAGCCGAAATTCCATAGGCAACCTTGCGCTTACCTAAGAAGTCGAAGTTGAGGTTGGTATACCAATTTTTAGTGGTTTTCGTTGAGAACGCGATGTTCTTCTTTCCATCTAGACGACGCTCGAAAACAACGCGCGAGATGAACAGTGCTGAGAACAATGAAGTAAGAATACCAATGATTAACGTAGTTGCAAAACCACGAATTGGACCGGTACCAAAAGCGTACAGAATAATACCCGTAAGCAATGTCGTTACGTTCGCATCAATGATCGCACTGTTTGAATTTTTATACCCATCAACTAGCGCTGCTCTTAATCCCTTGCCTAGGCGCATTTCTTCACGAATACGTTCGAAAATAAGTACGTTAGCATCTACTGCCATACCAATCGTCAAAACGATACCAGCCATACCTGGAAGTGTCAATACCGCACCGAAACTGTTTAATATACCGAAGATGAAGAACATGTTCACAAGAAGGGCGAGGTTCGCAACAAGACCAGCACCGCTGTAGTAGAAGTACATGTAAAGAAGACCAGCACCGCTGTAGTAGAAGTACATGTAAAGAAGCACTAATGCTAGAGCTATGGCAAATGAGTTGATCGAAGAAGCGATTGCCTCTTTACCTAAAGAAGGACCTACTACGTCTGCTTGAATGATACGAGCAGGAGCATCAAGCTTACCAGCACGTAGGATATTAGCTAAATCCGAGCTTTCCTCTGAAGTAAAGCTACCCGTGATTTGCGTGCGACCTCCGGCGATTTCATTCTGAACTTGTGGGTAAGAGTACACGTAGTTATCCAGAACTACGGCTACGGAACGCTTAGGGTTCTGAGAAGCAGCTTCTGCTGTAAGGCGCTGCCATTTCTGAGCACCTGTACCGTTCATTGCCATAGTAACAACATTGCGGTTGTATTCATCCAGGTCTGGACGAGCATCAACAATAACACCACCGTCTAGTTCAGGAGTGTTATCACGGTTTCCTTTTATAGCAAGAAGCGTAATGATATCTGAACCAGGTTCTGGCTTGTTACTCCACAAGAACTTCGCGTTACGAAGCTCTTGGTTCATTAACTGTGCAATTTCTGGACGACGTAAGTATGCATTCACTTTGGCCGTATCACGGATCAAAGCGTAACCTACGCGAGGTCCCTGCAAAGATTGACCTGTTTCACTTACCATCGGGCGGAAAACTTCGAACAATGGATTGTTGTCTGTCAACACATCAGTTGAATCCGTAGTTGCGCTATCTACTGCAACTGCAGTCTCTTCAACATTTAAGTCGGAGAAATCTGTAGTGGTTGTCTCTTTTACTGCTTTCTCAGCTGTAACGATATCGCGAAGACGTTCATTAGCCTGAACTAAGAATGGTAGCACTTCTGCTCCTTCGTACATGTTCCAAAACTGTAGCTCTGCTGTACTTTGAAGTAGCTTCTGTACACGAGCAGGGTCTTTAACACCAGGAAGCTCAACAAGAATTCTACCTGTACCTTCTAGACGTTGAATGTTCGGCTGTACTACACCGAACTGATCGATACGCGCACGAAGCACTGTGAAGACGTTTGCGATAGCAGCTTCAACATCACGACGAATTTCAGCTTGAATGAGCTCATTTGCAGCATTGAATCCTACTTTGTCAGTCATCGCTGGAGTTCCAAAAAGGCTCGCGTCACTTAGCAAGCGACCTCCACCTGTTTCAGCGCTCAGTTTGTCAAACTCTACGAAGAACGTATTCAAGTAGTTGTTTTGACCTTCACTTTGTGCAACATCGGTATTAGCGATGGCTTGAACGAATACTGGATCCTGAGCATTCGCAACTAAACCTTTCAGTACGTCTTTAACGCTTACTTCAAGAATCACGTTCATCCCACCTTTCAGGTCGAGACCGAGATTCATTTCACGTTTTTTGACTTCGCTGTACGTAAACCCTAAAACTGGGTATACTTCTTGCGTCATCATACTGTCTAGGTAAGTTGCCTTAACCTTCGAATCACCCGCGGCAAATTCTTCCGCATCACTTGCGACGTTGTTCGCTACCCATGTAAAAGAAAGCTGGTAAAGTGAGGCCAGTCCTAGGGCGATTGCGAAAACGGTAATTAATCCTTTGTTCTGCATTTGTGGATTATTTTTTTCCAATAACGCGCAAATATAGGCAAGTCAAGGTGGCTAACCTAAAAGTTTTTATGAACTCCACGTTGTTAGTTCGCCGTATATTTGAATACCTATGAAAACAAACCACATTTTTAGCCTACTGATTGGACTGATTCTCTCATCCGTGAGTGCACAAACGAATCGTCTAAGTTTTGATTGGAGTAACGCACCCGAGGTCTATGTTGACGGCTCCTTAGTTCCTTATGCCTTCGCTGGCGGGGCTGATATGCCACAATGGTCAAAAGTGGATCTTAACAGGGATGGCTCTCAAGATTTAGTAGCTTTTGATAGACAAGGAAACCATTGGATCACTCTTTTAGCGGATGGAGGAAATTGGGTGTCTTCTCCAGCTTATGCTGATAGTTTGCCAAAAGTTGAAAATTGGGCACTCTTTAGGGACTACAATGGTGATGGAAAAAGGGACTTATTCGCCTACGTTTCTGGGGGAATTGGCGTTTGGCAAAACAAGTCAACGATTGATACTTTACTTTTCGAGTGGTCACTACCTGGTGGCTTTTTAACTACTGACGTTGGGAGTTTTCAATCGAACCTCTACAACTTCTCAACCGATATCCCAGCCATCTTAGACGTTGACAACGATGGGGACCTCGATATTTTCACTTTTGGGCAGCGTTCTACGATTGAATGGCATGAAGGATTGAGCCCAAATGGACTTAACTTCAAAATGAGCACCACGTGCTGGGGAAGATTCGAAGAAAACTTGGTTTCGAATAACCTTACGTTAGATGGATGCCAAGGGATTCAGAAAATGAAAGTAGGTGGCGGTAGCGGTGCTGTCCACGCGGGCTCTACCTTACTCGTAATCAACTTAAATGGAGACTCCCTTAAGGATGTGTTGATTGGTGATGTGAGCTTTTCGAACCTTGTAGCTGCCTACAACGGGGGGCATACGGATAGCGCGTTTATGATTAGCCAAGACACGCTTTATCCATCAACAAATGCTGTAAACGTTGAATTTTTTCCTGCAGCATTTTACGAAGACATTGACTTTGACAGCGTTCCTGATCTGATCGTTAGCCCGAATTTAAATGGGTCTATGAACACAGGTAACGCGTGGTTGTATCCTAATGTTGGTACTACAGACCACCCAAATTTCTCCTCCTTAGACAGCTCATTTTTAGTAGATGGGATGATCGACATCGGCAGCGGAGCACGCCCTGCTTTAGTCGACATAGATTTTGATGGCGATTTTGACCTAGTAGTCGGTGGAACAGGAACTTATCTAGCACAGGGAACCTATCAAAGCAAACTGCTNCTTTTCGAAAATACCAGCTCCACGAGTGAACCTCAATTCGAACTTGTCGAGAATGACCTTGCTGCTGCTGGGTTTAANAANTTAGGNGAAGACCTAAGTCCAACCTTCGGAGATCTTGATGCTGACCTAGATCCAGACCTACTTATTGGAACAAGAACAGGGGAGATTTATTATTATGAAAATACTGGAACGATCCTAAATTACAACTTTACCTATCGCGGATTGATTGCCGGAATTGACGTGGGAAATCATGCTGCTC
>JGI26082J51739_10002102_pt1 | contig 12269 bp, 5 predicted proteins | sample SaaInl5LU_22_DNA_FD_51739 | JGI IMG/M metagenome (IMG submission 51739)
GGCTCTAGTTTTAACCAGACATGACCATACTGACCTTTACCACCACTCTGTCTTACAAATTTACCTTCCACTTCAACAGTTTCTTTAATTGTTTCTCTATATGCTACTTGAGGTTTACCTATGTTTGCTTCGACTGAGAATTCTCTTCTCATTCTATCAACAAGAACATCTAAGTGAAGCTCGCCCATGCCAGAGATAATTGTTTGTCCTGACTCTTCGTCACTAGCAACTCTGAATGAAGGGTCTTCTTGAGCTAACTTTCCTAGCGCAAGAGACATTTTTTCTTGATCTGGCTTAGATTTTGGCTCAACGGCTACTGAAATAACAGGTTCAGGGAAATCCATTCTCTCTAAAACAATCTGCTTATTAGCATCTGATAATGTATCACCTGTAGTGATATCTTTTAAGCCAATACAGGCTGCTATATCACCAGCTCTTACTTCTTTAATCTCTTCTCTATTATTCGAGTGCATTTGAACCATTCTGCCAACTCTTTCTTTTTTAGATTTAGTAGAGTTTACGACAGCATCTCCAACCTTCAGAACACCAGAGTAGACTCTTATAAAAGTTAAAGTACCTACAAATGGATCTGTTGCGATTTTAAAAGCAAGCGCAGAAAAAGGTTCATCATCTGATGATATTCTTGAATCTTCTTCTTCATCCTCTTGGGAATTGTTAGGAATAACTCCAGTAATAGCTTTAACCTCATCTGGAGCAGGTAAAAATTCTACTACTGCATCTAACATAGCTTGAACGCCTTTGTTTTTAAATGCAGAGCCGCATAAGCCAACAATTAGCTCATTTGCTAACGATCTAATTCTTAAACCTTCTTTTATTTGATCTTGTGAAAGCTCACCTGATTCTAAATAAGTATCCATGAGTTCTTCGTTAGCCTCAGCAGCTGCTTCGACCATTTCTTCTCGTAACTGAGAACACTTATCCATTAAATCTGCAGGTATATCTTTTTCTTCAAAAGTTAATCCTTGATCTTCTTCATTCCAATAAATTGCACGCATTTTTATTAAATCAACTACGCCTTTGAATTCTTCTTCTGAGCCAATGTTATATTGTATTGGGACTATATTTGCTTGAAGCCTATCTTTAATCTGGCCAATTACTCTTTCAAAGTTGGCTCCTGCTCTGTCCATTTTGTTTACAAATACAACTCTTGGCACTTCATATCTATTGGCTTGCCTCCATACTGTCTCAGATTGAGGCTCAACACCTGAGGTTGCACAAAATACTACAACAGCTCCATCTAAAACTCTTAGAGACCTTTCAACTTCAATAGTGAAATCAACGTGACCAGGTGTATCAATAATATTAATTCTATGTTGAGGGAATTGTTGCTCCATTCCACTCCAAAAACATGTAGTTGCAGCTGAGGTAATTGTTATTCCTCTTTCTTGTTCTTGCTCCATCCAGTCCATAGTAGCTGCGCCATCATGAACCTCACCAATTTTATGAGAAAGACCAGTGTAAAAAAGAACTCTTTCAGTTGTAGTTGTTTTACCTGCGTCAACGTGTGCGCATATACCAACGTTACGATATTTATTTAATACTATTTGTCTAGCCATAATTGATATTTATATATTTGGTTGGTTATTAAAATCTGAAATGTGAGAAAGCTTTATTAGCTTCAGCCATTTTGTGAACATCTTCTCTTTTTCTAACTGCTGAACCCTTTTTTTGAGATGCGTCCATAAGCTCACCAGCAAGTCTAAGATTCATTGATTTTTCACTTCTTTTTCTTGCAGCATCAACAATCCATCTCATAGCAAGCGCCTGTCTTCTAGACGGTCTAATTTCAATTGGCACTTGGTAGTTTGCACCACCAACTCTTCTAGATTTAACCTCAACAACAGGGCTAACTTCTTCAAGCGCTTTCATAAAGATACCTAATGGGTCTTCTTTTGAAGTTTTAGTTATTTGGTCAAAAGCACCATATACAATTTTTTCAGCTACAGATTTTTTACCGTCTTTCATAAGGTTGTTCATGAATTTGGCAAGTATGACGTCTTTGTACTTAGGATCTGGTAATACTTTTCTTTTTTCGGGACTTCTTCTTCTTGGCATAATTATTTACCTTTTTTGGCTCCATATTTGGATCTTCTTTGTTTTCTATTTGCAACTCCAGATGTATCNAGAGTTCCCCTCACTGTGTGATATCTAACACCAGGAAGATCTTTAACTCTTCCACCTCTGATTAAAACCAATGAATGCTCTTGAAGATTGTGCCCTTCTCCACCTATATAAGATGTAACTTCAAAACCACTTGTTAATCTAACTCTGCAAACTTTTCTTAAAGCTGAATTAGGTTTTTTAGGAGTTGTTGTATACACACGAGTGCAAACACCTCTTCTTTGAGGACATGCATTTAATGCTGGTACATCTGTCTTTCTAACTTTAGGTTTTCTAGACTTTTTTAATAACTGATTTACTGTTGCCATAATATTTTTTATTGGTTAGGCCGCGATTCTATAGATTAGATCAATTGCGGTCAACATTATTCCTCCGTTTCTTGAAGTTCTTGTCTTAGTGCTGCTTCAATATCATCTGCAGAAAGAGTTTGCTCTTCAAGGTCAAATTGTTTTTTATTTTTTAATTTATCATGGAATTCCATACCTGTTCCTGCAGGAATGAGCCTTCCAACTACTACGTTTTCTTTAAGACCTCTTAAGTGATCTTTCTTACCAGTAACCGCTGCTTCAGTAAGCACTCTGGTTGTCTCTTGGAAAGATGCTGCAGAGATAAATGAGTCAGTTGCTAATGATGCTTTAGTAATACCTAATAGAACTCTTTCAAATTCTGCTGGAGTATTGCCTGCGGATTCAACCTTTGCATTTTCTTCGACTAGCTCTGCATAGCTCACTTGGTCGCCTTGAATGAATTTAGTATCACCACCATCAACGATTAAAGCCTTTCTGAGCATCTGTCTTAAGATAGTCTCAATGTGTTTATCATTAATTGATACACCCTGAAGTCTATAAACATCTTGAATCTCATTAACTATAAAATTGGTTAATTCAGGAATTCCTTTAAGTCTTAGAATGTCATGCGGGCTGTAAGGTCCGTCTGAAATAATATCGCCTTTAGTAATTCTTTCTCCTTCAAAAACTGAAAGAGTTCTATGTTTTGGTATTAACATTTCAGTATTTTGAGCTTTCTTAGTAGCTCCTTCTGGAGTAATAACTAACCTAATTTTACCTTTAGTTTCCTTACCAAAAGATATAATTCCTGTTTCCTCTGACAGAACAGAAGCATCCTTAGGCTTTCTAGCTTCAAATAAATCTGCAACTCTAGGAAGACCACCGGTAATATCTTTGGTCTTTGAAGCCACTAACGGCATTCTTGCTATAACCTCGCCNGCTGTGANTTTTTGGCCATCTCTTAGATTGACCAATCCGCCAGCTGGAAGTGGATATTCAGCAGGAGCATTAAAATCTCCTATAAGAAGAACTTTACCTTTTGAGTCTACGATTTCTACTTTTGGAGATAAATCTCTTCCAGCAGTAGGCCTATCAGAAACTTCGATGATCTCAATACTAGACAACCCAGTAAGCTCATCCATTTGCTCTCTAACAGTAACTCCATCTTCTATATCAATAAATCTAACTTTTCCTGAAGCTTCTGCAACAATAGGTCTTGTATAAGGATCCCATGATGCAACTTTTATTCCAGCCTCTAGATCAGATTGATCTTTTACTTCCAATGTCGCTCCATAAGGAACTTTGTATTGTTCAGTGATTTTTCCACTTGGCTCAGTAATTGTTGCCATAGCATTTCTAGATACAACAACCTCTAATTTGTCTTTATTTGTAACTGTTTTCATATCATCTGAGAAAGTTACAACACCAAGATTCTTATTATAAATTGCATTATCTTCAGATGAGCTTGAAGCAGCTCCACCAATATGGAATGTACGCATAGTTAGCTGAGTTCCTGGCTCTCCAATAGATTGAGCTGCAACAACACCTACAGCCTCTCCTCTATGAACCAGATGACCTCTAGCAAGGTCTCTTCCATAACATTTTGAGCAAACACCTATAGAAGCCTCACAAGTCATTGGAGATCTTACTTTTAATGTAGCAAGATTTAATGAATCAATACTATCAACAGCATCTTCATCAAGCATGGTGTCTTTTTCAAATAAAACATTACCATCATTATCAAGGATAGGTTCAGCAATAACTCTTCCAAGAATTCTATCGGTTAATGCTTGTATTATTTCACCACCATCGATAATAGAGGTTACTGTGATAGATTCCTCAGTACCGCAGTCTTCAATATTAATTACTGAATCCATTGAAACATCACAAAGTCTTCTTGTTAAATAACCTGAATTAGCAGTTTTTAAAGCTGTATCTGCAAGCCCTTTTCTGGCTCCATGGGTAGAAATAAAATACTGTAATACTGAAAGGCCTTCTCTAAAGTTAGCTGTGATTGGTGTTTCAATAATTGACCCATCAGGCTTGGACATTAAGCCCCTCATTCCTGAAAGCTGTCTAATCTGTGCTGGAGATCCTCTAGCACCGGAATCAGCATATATATATACAGAGTTAAATGATGATTGCTCAACATCTTTTCCATCAGGTGTTTTAGCAGTTTCAGTACTTATTTTTTCCATCATAGCTTTTGCTACTTGCTCGTTAGCTCTCGACCAAATATCGATAACTTTGTTGTACCTTTCTCCTCTTGTAACAAGACCTGAATCAAACTGTTTTTCAATAGCCTTAACTTCTTTTTCAGAGTCATCAATAATTTTTGCTTTTTGCTCAGGAATAACAAAATCATTTACACCAATAGATGAGCCTGATCTAGTTGAAAAGTCAAAACCTAGATACATTAATTGGTCAGCAAAAATAACTGTTTCTTTAAGTCCTGCTTTTCTGTATGAAATATCTACTAATTTTGATACTAGTTTTTTATTTAATACTTTATTTATGTTTTCAAAACCAACTGCATTTGGAGTAATTCTCCATATCAAGACTCTACCTACAGTAGTTTCATGAATCTGTCTCTCGCCATCTTTATCAGTAATTCTTACTTTGATAGCAGCGTGAATATTTATCGTTTCTGTCTCATAAGCCCTTAATACTTCATCGGGGTCACTGAATACTCTTCCTGCTCCGTTTGCGCTGGCATTGTCTCTAGTCATGTAATACAAACCTAGAACAATATCTTGCGTTGGGTTAATTATTGGTGAGCCATCAGCAGGTGATAAAATATTGTTTGTAGACATCATAAGTGCCCTTGCTTCGAGTTGCGCCTCTAAAGTCAAAGGAACGTGCACAGCCATTTGATCTCCATCAAAGTCAGCATTAAATGCAACACATACCAAAGGATGAAGCTGGATAGCTTTTCCTTCAATTAATTTTGGTTCAAAAGCCTGCAGGCCTAATCTATGAAGAGTAGGAGCTCTGTTTAACATAACAGGATGTTCTCTAATAACATCCTCAAGAACTTCCCATACCTCTGGCGTTTCCCTTTCTACAAGTTTTTTTGCAGCTTTAATGGTAGTCGCTAATTCTCTTTGTTCTAACTTTCCATATACAAATGGTTTAAATAGCTCTAAAGCCATTTTTTTTGGCAATCCGCATTGATGTAATTTTAAAGTTGGACCTGAAACAATTACCGATCTTCCAGAATAATCGACCCTCTTTCCTAAAAGGTTCTGTCTAAATCTTCCGCCTTTACCTTTAATCATATCTGCAAGAGATTTAAGAGGTCGTTTATTGGTTCCAGTAATAACTCTTCCTCTTCTTCCATTATCTAGGAGGGCATCAACTGATTCTTGAAGCATTCTTTTTTCATTTCTTACAATGATTTCAGGTGCATTAAGCTCTAAAAGTCTTTTTAATCTGTTATTTCTATTTATAACTCTTCTATATAAATCATTTAGGTCTGAAGTGGCAAAACGCCCACCCTCAAGCGGCACTAGAGGTCTTAAGTCTGGCGGTAATACAGGCAATACATTCATTACCATCCACTCAGGTCTATTTCCTGACTCGTTAAATGCTTCTAATAATTTTAATCTTTTAGATAGCTTTTTAAGCTTAGTTTCTGAGTTAGTTTGAGGTATCTCTTCTCTTATGATTCTAATCTCTTCATTAATATCAAGCTCTTCAAGAAGGATTTGAACAGACTCTGCTCCCATACCTGCCTGAAACTCATCACCAAATTCTTCATATTTTTCAACCCATTCTTCTTCAGTTAAGATTTCTCCTTTTTCAAGGGGTGTTAATCCTGGGTCAGTAACAATATAGCTTTCGAAATATAAAACTCTTTCAATTTCTCTTAATGTTGTATTTAAAAGTAAGCCGATTCTTGATGGGAGTGATTTTAAGAACCATATGTGTGCTACTGGCGCAGCTAAATCTATATGTCCCATTCTTTCTCTTCTAACTTTCGCTAAAGTGACTTCTACTCCACACTTTTCACAAACAACACCTCTGTGCTTCATTCTTTTATATTTACCACAAATACATTCGTAATCTTTTATTGGACCAAATATTTTAGAACAAAATAACCCATCTCTTTCTGGTTTGAAAGTTCTATAGTTTATTGTTTCTGGTTTCTTTACTTCACCAAAGGACCAAGATTTGATTACTTGTGGAGAAGCTAGTCCTGCAGAAATGGTAGTAAAATCATCCTGCCCTGTTTTTAAAGAATTTAATAAGTCTCTCAATTTAATCTCCTAGTTTTCTGAATCTAATTCGAGGTTAATTCCAAGTGATTTAATTTCTTTACTAAGAACATTAAATGACTCAGGGATATTTGCTTCCATTTCATAACTTCCATCAACAATATTTTTATACATTTTAGTTCTACCAGATACATCATCTGACTTAACAGTTAGCATTTCTTGCAGAGTATAGGATGCTCCATAGGCCTCTAGCGCCCAGACTTCCATCTCTCCAAATCTTTGACCACCAAATTGCGCTTTACCACCCAATGGTTGCTGAGTTACCAAGCTGTATGAGCCTGTTGATCTAGCATGCATTTTGTCATCAACTAAATGATTTAGCTTAATAATATACATATAACCAACAGTTACCGGTCTATCGAATTTAGAGCCTGTTCTTCCGTCATATAATGTAAATTGACCTGATTCAGGAAGATCAGCAAGTTTAAGAAGATCTTTAACCTCACTCTCTTTTGCACCATCAAAAACTGGAGTAGCTATAGGCAATCCATCTTTAAGGTTATGCGCTAGCTCCATGATCTCAGTATTATTAAACGAGTTAATATCTTCTTTATTAGCAGCGTTAGTATTATAGAGTTTGTCTAAGTATGTTTTAAGTTCTGCTGGTTTGGCATTTTCTTTAAGCATTAAATCAATCTTCTGCCCAATACCTTTAGCAGCACAACCCATATGAGTTTCAAGAATCTGCCCAACATTCATCCTAGATGGAACACCTAAAGGATTAAGAACTATATCTACCGGATGTCCATCTTTGTCATATGGCATATCTTCAACAGGCATTATTTCTGAAATAACACCTTTGTTTCCATGACGCCCTGCCATTTTGTCACCAGGCTGAATTCTTCGTTTAATAGCTAAATAAACTTTAACAATTTTGATAACACCAGGAGCCAAATCATGGCCTCTAATTATTTTTGCTTTTTTCTCTTCAAATCTAGCTTTAATATCCTTAGCATATGATTTATAAGATTTTTCAGTATCCTCAATTACATCATTGATGGTATCTGTATCAGTTCTAATTGAAAAAAGATCATTAAGATCTAGCTCTTCTAACTTTTCAAGAGAAAGTGTCTCACCTTTTTTGATACCGTTACCTTTAATAGCTTTCTTGCCCTTAAGAAGGTCACATAANCTAGTTTTAGTNGCCTGTTCAACAACAAAAGCTTCATCATCCGCATCTTTTTTAGATTTATCTAAATGATCTTGTTCTATAGCTTGGGTTCTTTCNTCTTTTTCAACGCCATCTCTAGTAAATACCTCTACATTGATTACAGTNCCTTTTGCACTAGANCTTTGGGATGTATCTTTAACATCAGAAGCTTTTTCACCAAAAATAGCTCTTAGCAATTTTTCTTCAGGAGATAATTGAGTNTCNCCTTTAGGTGTTATCTTACCAACTAAAATATCACCAGGCTCTACCTCGGCACCCACATAAACAATACCGCAATCATCTAGCTTATTTAAAGACCCTTCTCCAACATTAGGAATATCTGCAGTTATTTCTTCTGATCCAAGCTTTGTATCTCTAGCCACACAAACAATTTCTTGAATATGGATAGATGTAAATCTGTCCTCTCTCGCAACTTTCTCAGAAATTAGAATTGAATCTTCGAAGTTATAACCATTCCATGGCATAAATGCTATTCGTATATTTTGGCCTAATGCTAGCTCTCCATTGTCTACTGAAGGTCCATCAGCAAGAACATCACCTGATTTTACTACATCACCGACTCTAACAATTGGTCTTTGATTAATACATGTATTTTGATTAGATCTAGTGTATTTAACTAGGTTGTAAACATCGGATGCTGATTTAGATTTTTTATCTGTAACTCTAACAACAATTCTTGACGCATCTACATTCTCAACAACACCAGAATTTTTAGCAACGATACAGACTCCTGAATCTCTAGCTACAACTGATTCAAGCCCAGTTCCAACCAAAGGCTTTTCAGCTCTAAGAACTGGTACAGCTTGTCGCTGCATATTAGATCCCATTAAGGCCCTGTTAGCATCATCATGCTCTAAGAAAGGAATTAAGGATGCTGCAATTGATACAACCTGCTGAGGCGATACATCCATTAGTCGACTCTATCAGATGACATCAACTCAAACTCGCTAGCGTGTCTAACAGCAACAAGATCATCAACAAATTTGTTATTTTTATCTAAAGTAACGTTAGCCTGAGCAATGACGTGTTCTGCTTCATCAATAGCAGATAAATACGTAATTTCATCCGTAACTGTTCCATTTATAACTTTTCTATATGGAGTTTCAATAAATCCGTATTGATTAGTCCTTGAATAGGATGCAAAGGAATTGATTAGACCAATATTTGGTCCTTCTGGAGTCTCAATTGGGCAAACTCTTCCATAATGAGTAGGGTGAACATCTCTGACCTCAAAGCCTGCTCTTTCTCTAGTAAGACCGCCAGGGCCCAAAGCAGATACTCTTCTTTTGTGAGTGATTTCAGATAATGGATTGTTTTGATCCATAAACTGTGACAATTGGCTAGAGCCAAAAAATTCTTTAATAGCTGCTGTAACAGGCTTTGCATTTATTAGATCTTGTGGACCTAGCTCATCTGCTTCAGCCATACTCAATCTTTCTCTTACAGCTCTTTCAACTCTTATCAAACCAACTCTAAACTGGTTCGCAGTCATTTCACCAACAGATCTAACTCTTCTATTACCAAGATGGTCGATATCATCAACAATGTCATGTCCATCACGAATATTTACAATACCCTTCATTACTTCAATAATGTCTTCTTTGTCTAAAATATTGTCATTTTCTTTTTTAGAGTCTAGCTTTAAACGTCTATTGAACTTCATTCTTCCAACTTCAGATAAGTCATATCTTTCTTCATTGAAGAATAAGTTATTAAATAAAGTTTCTGCTGAATCTTTGGTTGGTGGCTCTCCAGGTCTCATCATTCTGTAGATTTCTACAAGAGCTTCGAGCCTGTTTGATGTTGGGTCTGCTCTGAGTGTATTAGAAATATATGGTCCCTTATCAAGCTCATTTATAAATAAACATGTTATTTCTGATACATTATTTTCTTTCAGTGCTTCTAAAACCTCGTTATCTATTTCAGTATTAGCTGAATATAGAACTTCACCAGTTTCTTTATTAAAAATATCTTTCGATAGAACTTTTCCAATTAAAAATTCTTCTGCAAGCGTAATTTCACTTACATTGGCATTTGAAAGTTCTTTAATGTGTCTTGCAGTAATTCTTTTTCCTGCTTCGACGTAAACTTTACTTTTAACTTTAATATCAACAGGAAGAGTTTCACCTCTTAACCTTTCAGGAATAAGGGCAAGCTTTACTGAGTCTTTTTCTAAAGAAAAAACATCTTCGTCATAAAACTCTGAAAGAATTTCTTCTGTACCCATGTCTAATGCTCTAAGCATTATAGTTGCAGGTATTTTTCTTCTTCTATCAATTCTGCTGAATAAAATGTCTTTAGGATCGAATTCAAAATCTAACCATGAACCTCTGTAAGGAATGATTCTAGCTGAATACAAAACCTTTCCTGAAGAATGAGTTTTTCCTTTGTCATGATCATAAAATACACCGGGAGATCTATGCAATTGAGCAACTACAACTCTTTCAGTTCCATTAACAACGAATGAAGCATCAGAAGTCATTAATGGGACCTCGCCCATAAATACTTCTCCTTCTTTTATGTCTTTAACTTCTTTAAAGTTAGTTTCTCTATCGTAGAGAACGAGCTTTACTTTTATCCTNAGTGGNGCTGAATATGATAATCCTTGAACTAAACATTCCTGAACATCATATGTATTTTTACCCAATTCATAAGAAACATATTCAAGGGCAGCATTTCCTGAAACACTTTTGATTGGAAATAGAGACTGAAATACATCTTCAAGTCCCTGTTTTTTCCTTGCATCAGGTGCCACATCAGCTTGCAAAAATTCAGAATAAGATTTTGTTTGAGTTTCAATAAGATTAGGAAGATCCATAACCTTGGTGAAAGTACCAAAGTTTTTTCTTATTCTTTTCTTTTCTGTATAGCTGTATGACATAAATGCGCCCTTTTATTTATTTTTTATATGTTTAATGGTTTATTTAAGTTCTGCAGTTGCTCCAGCTTCAGTAAGCTGTTTTAACATTGCTTCTGCATCATCTTTACTAGCACCTTCTTTAACTGTACTTGGTGCTCCATCTACCATATCTTTCGCTTCTTTTAATCCTAGTCCTGTTATTGCTCTTACAGCTTTAATAACTTGTACTTTCTGATCGCCTGCTGCATTTAATACAACATCAAAAGCATCTTTCTCTTCAGCTGCTTCAGCGTCTCCGCCTGCTGCTGCTGCTGGTGCTGCTGCAACTGCNGCTGCNGCTGTAACACCAAATTTTTCTTCAATATCTGAAATAAGATCTACAAGATCCATTACTGACATTTCTTCTATAGCTTTTAAAATATCCTCTTTACTAGTTGCCATTCTAATTCTCCTTATAATTTAGGCTGATGCCTGTTTTTTGTCTTGAACTGCTGATAGAACTCTAGCTAATTTACTCGGCACTTCATTTAATAAAGTAGCGAATTTACTAACTGGAGCTTGCAACACATTTGCTATAAGGCCATAAGCCTCATCTTTAGATGGAAGGCTAGCAAGTATATCTATTTGGCCTCCATCAAGTAACTGCCCTTCAACCACCAAAGCTTTGATTTCTAAGTTATCAAAGTTCTTTGCATATGTTTTAAGCAATTTAGCTGCTGCACCTGGCTCTTCAAAAGAAAAAGCAAATAAAGATGGTCCAACAAGCACTTCATCTGAACAACCAAAGTCAGTTCCCTCAAATGCTAATTTAGCAAGCGAGTTCTTGATTATTTGAATATGTATACCAGACTGAGTAGCCTTTTGCCTTACCTCAGATAACTCGCTAACCTTTAAGCCCCTAGCATCTGAAATAACCAAAGAAGATGCATTAGATGCAACTTCCTTAACCTCACCAACTATTCTTTCTTTTTCACTTTTTGATAACGCCACAGCAATTCTCCTGTTTAAGCCTTTCGGCCATTCGGCGACAAATTGCAAAATTACAATTTGAACACCACCTACGTAGGAAATTAAGTCTTACGACACCTACGGTCTTTGACGGCTGCGTAAACGCAACTATCTAACTTTGTAATTGCTTACAAAGTTAAAACTTATACCAACTCTGAAGAATTTATTTTTATACCAGGTCCCATTGTGCTGCTAAGCGCAATATTACCAATATAAATTCCCTTTGCAGATGCTGGTTTTAATTTTTTTAATTCTTCCAATAATGCGGATGCATTAGCTTTGATTTTATCTATATCAAAAGATACTTTGCCAATGCTTCCATGAATAATTCCATTTTTATCTGTTCTAAATCTGACTTGTCCAGCTTTTGCATTATTAATAGCAGTAGCAACATCATCAGTAACGGTCCCTGTTTTAGGATTAGGCATTAAACCTTTTGGACCTAATACCTGACCAAGCTTACCAACAACTTTCATAGCATCATTTGATGATATAACTACATCAACGCTTATTTCTTCTTTAGA
>JGI26082J51739_10002116_pt1 | contig 12228 bp, 8 predicted proteins | sample SaaInl5LU_22_DNA_FD_51739 | JGI IMG/M metagenome (IMG submission 51739)
GGTTGTAGAATTGTATTTTTGGATAAATTTAATAAAGATAATGGGTTTTTTAAGTACACTTCTCTATATACTCTTGGGGTTTTATGTTTTTAAATGGCTTTTGAGGTTATTTGCCCCTAAAATCATGGCATTTGCGTTAAAAAGATTACAGAAAAAAATGACTGAATCCTTCACTGGTTTTGGAGAAAACCAAGGATCAGCACCTAAGCGGGATACGTCAAAAAAGCCGCCTATCACTAAAGAAAAAACANCNGTTGGGGANTATATAGATTTTGAAGAAATTGAATAACTTAGGGCATGAATAATTTTATTGACAAAGGGATGTTATTTAGCATCTTAAAAGGGCTTGGGGTACTATTTCTCTTTTCGATTGTTTCTGTTTCTTTTTTCTATCCTGTTTTGCAAGACAAACAAATAGAACAATCAGATATAGTTCAATATACAGGAATGGCCAAAGAGCAAAATGACTTTAGGTCACAAACAGGAGCGGAGCCTTATTGGACCAACAGTGCTTTTGGGGGAATGCCTACCTTTCAGCTAGGGGCACAATTCCCGTATAATTTTATAAAATCACTAGACAGGGCCATCCGTTTTCTTCCTAGACCGGCAGATTATTTATTCCTTTATTTTATAGGTTTTTATTTACTGCTCTGCAGCCTTAAAATTGATTATAGAATAGCGATTTTAGGTGCTTTAGCCTACGGTTTTTCTACTTATTTTATTATAATATTAGGGGTAGGACACAACGCCAAAGCCCATGCTTTGGGCTATATGCCCATGGTTTTGGCTGGGATTTTATGGGCATTTGATAAAAAATATTGGTTGGGATTTGGGGTAACAGCCCTTGCTATGGGATTAGAAATTGTAGCCAACCATGTTCAAATGACTTTTTACTTTATGCTATTGGTTATCATTCTAGGAATGGTTTTCTTATGGTTTTCTTATAAAGAAAAACAACTCAAATCATTTTTTAAAACAGTGGGAATATTGTTTTTTGCAGTACTGCTGGGTATTGGGATGAATGCTTCCATGCTACTTTCTACTAAGGAATATGCAAATTGGAGTACCAGAGGCCCCTCCCCACTCAGTGTTGCGCCTGACGGCAGCCAAAAAGCCGCTAGTTCAGGACTGGATAAAGACTATATTACCTATTATTCTTATGGTCCCTTAGAGTCATTAAATTTGATGGTACCAAGGCTTACAGGTGGCTCATTTAAAGAGTTCTTGGCAAAGATTCAAACACTTATGCGTTTTTAACTGCCCAGGGTGTTTCTACTACCAATGCATTGGATTTTTCTAACAATCTCCCGTTGTACTGGGGGCCACAACCCCCAACTTCTGGGCCAGCTTACCTGGGTATCACTGTAGTTGCCTTATTTTTCATAGGTTTTTTACTTTACAACAATAGGCTGCGTTGGGTGTTTTTAATCGGGGCATTATTTACCCTAATGCTGTCTTGGGGTAAGTTTTTTATGCCACTTACAGACCTGATGATTGATTATTTTCCCTTGTATGACAAATTTAGAGCAGTCTCATCAATTCAAGTAATTGTGGCACTTTGTGTGCCTGCATTAGCTAGTATTGGTTTAAGCCAATTATTAGTGAATAATGGCATTAAAGAATTAGATAAGTTAAAAGCGGTCAGACTTGTTGCTATTATTCTTGCGACATTATTAACATTTATATTTGGGGTGAGTTTCATACTAGATTATCAAGGGAACTCAGACCCTCAATTGGCCGCCATGTATGGCGATGCACTTTTAGAGGTTATTCAAAAAGACCGGGCTTATGCCTTGAGGTCAGACCTGATAAGATCCTTTCTATTGCTTTCAGTACTCCTCGGTGGTTTATGGTGGGGAATTAAAAAACATTGGAATCTACCCAAAACACTTACTTTAGCAGCTATTGTTGTTCTCATAGATTTAATAGGTGTAGCTAAGAGGTATGTAAATGCAGATAATTTTGTTTCTGCAGCAAAAGTTAATAAACCATTTACGGCCAATGCCATAGATAAAGAGATTTTAAAAGACACCACTGTTTACCGTGTATATGACATGTCTGAAGGCGTTAACGGCGCAAGAACTTCCTATTTTCATAAATCATTGGGAGGTTATCATGCTGCTAAACCTGCCGCAATAGAAGATCTTTTTGAATTTCACATTTATCAAAGTCATTTGGAAATTTTACATATGTTGAATGTGAAATACGTTATTCAGCCTTCTGAATCTGGCACCCCAAGTTTGGCAATTAATCAAAATGCGAATGGGAATGCTTGGTTTGTAAAAGAATTGGTAGGAGTGAAGGACCATAACGATTGGTTACTAGGACTTAATGCTTTAAATACAAAGTCTCAAGCGAGCCTACTTTTAAGTGATATAGCACTTCTAAAAGAAAATGGTTTGCTTCAATCTAATCCTATTAATGGAGCCTATTCTATTGAATCCTTAACGGAGGATAATTTATTGAATATTTCTCAAAGTGATCAAATTAATAGCCCGCAGATTGACTTAGTTTTATACAGTCCCAATCGTATTATATACGAATCCAATCGATCGGACAGAGGCTTTGCCGTCTTTTCTGAAATGCATTACCCGTCTGGTTGGAGCGCAAGGATAGACGGGCAGCTAGTGCCCATACTTAAAGTGAACTATGCTTTAAGGGGAATAGAGGTACCTAAAGGATCTCATGAAATTGTTTTTGAATATACACCTGAGGTAGTTGATCAAGGCAGTAAAATTGCCCTTTTTAGTTATGTTTTATTTGTATTGTTCATAGGTCTGGGGTTTTATAAGATTTATAATATAAAACCTTCGCCATAGCTAATTATTGTTCAATGAAGTATTAAATGGAAGAAACTAAAGATAATAAGGCTAGTGTCAATGCCAATCAAAAGGTATTGGTGATAGCTTATTACTGGCCTCCAGCTGGTGGCCCTGGCGTACAGCGTTGGTTTCATTTTGTAAAGCACCTGCCGTCATTTGGCATAGCACCAGTGGTTTATGTTCCTGAAAATCCACAATACCCAATGGTAGATCTCAGCCCAAAAGAAGCCCTACCTAAGGAAGTAAGCCTGATTAAAAGACCCATTTCCGAACCCTATAAATGGGTTTCTTGGTTGTTTAAAAAAAAGACCCTTCAATTGAGTCAAGGTTTGATTCAAGAAAGCAAACCAGGTTTATTAGAACGTTTTATGCGATTTGTAAGGGGTAATTTCTTTATTCCAGACGCAAGAGTTTCTTGGGTGGCTCCTTCTGTAGCTTATTTATCTTCCTATATAAAGAAGCACAATATAGACACTGTAATATCTACTGGTCCTCCACATAGCATGCATCTTATAGCCAACGAATTGGTCAAAAGCACCACAAATCTTAAATGGATTGCAGACTTTAGAGACCCTTGGACCACCATTGGTTATCACAATGATCTGTATATGACACCATGGGCACAGAAGAAACATTTAAGGCTGGAAAGTGCCGTTTTGCAAAATGCACATACGATTTTAACGACCAGCTTTACCACTAAAGCCCTTTTTTCTAAAAAAACTGCTACACCAATTGAAGTCATTACCAATGGGTTTGAACCTTTTGTATATTCAGAAAAGATACAGCCTGAGGAAAATAAATTTAGCCTGGTGCATATTGGGTCTTTACTCTCTAAGAGAAACCCCAAAATATTATGGGAGGCCATAGGGGAATTGGTTGTAGAAAATAAGGAATTTGCGGCTCAACTCAGTTTAGATTTTGTTGGAATAGTGAGTAAGGAAGTTAAAGCCTCTATGGCCAATCATGGCTTAACACCATATTGTAATTTTCACGGATATATTCCTCATGATGAAGCAAGAAAATGCCAATTTAAAGCCCATTTGTTGCTGCTTATTGAAATAGACTCTGAGGCACACAAAGGAATTATACCAGGAAAAGTCTTTGAATACCTCCAATCTTTGCGGCCTATATTAGCCATTGGTCCAAAAGATTGGGATGTAGCACAGCTACTTCCTGAAAATAATTCAAATGCCCTTGGGACTTATCAAGATAAGGCTTTGATTAAATCGTTCATACAGAATAGATTTAATCATGGAATAGAAATTTTAGCTGCATCAGACCCAGCCATAAGTAAATTTGAGCGTAAAAATTTAACTAGGGCATTGTCCAAAATAATAAAAAATTTGAGGAGGTCTTAATATGGGGGTAGTGGTGAGGCAATCGATACAAAATACCATTAGCACTTATTTGGGCTTTGGACTAGGGGCCATAAACACCTTGGTATTATACACCCGTATTTTACCCGTGTCATCTTATGGGCTTTTATCCATTCAGATCTCAGTGGCTACTTTGTTATTACCTTTATTTCTTTTTGGACTCCCTAATACCATTATTAAATTTTATAATAAAAATGCGTCCGCTGAAGAGTCTGCTAGACTCAACGCTTTTTCGTTGTATTTCCCTTTAATATTTATCTTTTTCTCCTTTGCTTTTGTACTTATTTTTAAGTTAGGGGTATTTCCATTTTTACTTCAAAAATATGCTTATGTGGCACCTTATGCATGGCATATTCTTGGTATTGGAATTGGTATGACTTATTTTGAAATTGCTTATGCTCAAGCTAGGGTAGTTTTAAAGACTGCTTTTGGTAACATCCTTAAAGAGATATTTCACAGACTTTGTATTGCAATAGGTCTTTTGGGACTTTATTTTGATGTGCTAACACTAGAACAATTCTTTGTGTTACTGGTGGGGGTACATTTTTTAAGGGCGTTAGTGATGTATGTTTATCTTTGGCGTTATTGTGATATCTCTTTTTCTTTTAGACGTCCAGAGAAGTTAAAATCTTATTTAAATTACAGTTTGTTTATGTTCTTAGGGGGTACTGCGGCGGTAGTCATTTTAGAAATAGACAAGCTTATGATTTATACTTTTGTCAATATTGATCAAGTGGCTTTTTATACAGTTGCTGTTTTTATGGCTACCATAGTTGGTGTTCCAGCTCGTTCTATGTATCAAATTACTGCACCACTTACAGCTAGATTACTTCATGAGAGTGATTATAAAGGCCTACAATCACTCTACAAACAAAGTTCATTGAATTTAGGGATGGCAGCCGGAGGTGTTTTATTGCTTTTGGCCGTAAATTTAGAGACCATATACAAGTTTATTCCGCAAGCCTATGGAGGCACCACGGTCTTGGTGTTGTTAATTGGTTCTAGTAAATTTTATGACGCATTGCTGGGAAATAACAATGCCATTTTATTTAACTCTCCCTATTATAAAAGTATTCTGCGATTTGGCGTCTTTTTAGCTGTAATGACGGTAGTATTAAATTATTTTTTCATTCCTAAATTTGGCATAAAAGGAGCTGCAATAGCTTCTTTTCTAGCCATTAGCCTCTACGACACCGCCAAAGTGATTTATGTTAATGTGAAGTATAATATGCAGCCTTTTAGCAGAGGAACCGCTTACTTACTTATAATTATTATAACTTCTTTTGCTTTGGCCCAATGGGTTCCTGATATAGAAAATAGGTACCTGTCTCTTGCAGTAAACACCCTTTTTACAGCTGTTCTATATATAGGACTACTGTATCTCTCAAAAATGTCAGAAACTTTTAATGGTCTTGTGAATAGGGGTAAAAGGATGTTGTTTTAATAAACTATTACTATAATTTTTCATTTAGATAGGAAGTACAGAAATAACGGATTCCAACAGTCCTCTTATTAAAATCGCAACACTATAATTTATCTTTCAAATAATCAGCAGTTACAGACTTTTTATCTTTTACTAAAACTTCTGGGGGGCCTTGGGCAATGACTTGCCCCCCATGGATTCCTCCACCAGGACCTAGATCAATAATATGATCTGCACATTTGATTAAATCAATATTGTGTTCAATAACCACCATGGAATGCCCTTTGTCTAAAAGGGCATTAAAGGCCCCTAACAAGCGATTAATGTCGTGAAAGTGAAGCCCGGTTGTGGGTTCATCAAATATAAATAAAGTCTTGTCTTTGGTGTTACCTTTCACTAGAAATGATGCTAGTTTTATACGCTGTGCTTCCCCACCAGAAAGGGTAGAAGAAGATTGGCCCAAAGCCACATAGCCCAGTCCAACATCTTCAAGTGCCTGGATCTTTTGACAGAGTTTGTTTTCCCCGTGAAGCATAAAAAATGCCAGAGCGTCAGACACGGTCATTTCTAGTACATCAAATATAGATTTGTCGTTAAACTTCACTTCCAGAACTTCTTTTTTAAATCTTTTACCCTCACAGGCATCGCACCCAAGGTGCACATCTGCCATAAACTGCATTTCAACAGTAATTTCTCCTTCACCCTTACATTTTTCACAACGACCTCCTTCTACATTAAAAGAAAAGTGTTTGGGCAAGAAACCCCTGAGTTTACTCATGGGTGTTTTAGAAAAAATAGCCCTAATGTCGTCGTAAGCTTTGAGGTAGGTTACAGGATTAGACCTTGAAGACCTTCCAATAGGATTCTGGTCAATATATTCAACATTTTTTAGGTTTTTGTGTTGAATTTCATAGCTGCTGTGCTGACCAATTTTCATTCCAAATCCCCCAAGTTCTTTCTGAACAATTGGATAAAGCAATTTTTTAACTAAAGTAGATTTACCTGATCCTGAAACCCCCGTAATAACGGTAAGTATGCCTAGCGGAATAGTGACATCTATGTTTTGAAGGTTGTGTTCTCTTCCTCCCTTAATTTTGACGTACTGGTCAGAAGCCCTTCTTTTTTTTGGCAGTGGAATTTCCATGCGACCATCTAAATATTGGGCAGTTAGGGTGTTTGTTTTTAATATTTCTTCAAGGGTACCCTGCGCCACCAATTCTCCTCCAAGTGTTCCAGCTTCGGGACCAATGTCAAATACAAGGTCTGCAGCTTTCATAATGTCTTCATCGTGCTCCACTACTATAACAGTATTTCCAAGGTCTCTTAGTCGCTTGAGTACTATAATTAGGTTTGCTGTGTCTTTGGGATGCAAGCCTATACTTGGTTCATCTAGAATATACATAGACCCAACCAAACTGCTTCCTAAAGAGGTCGCTAGGTTAATGCGCTGACTTTCTCCTCCCGAAAGCGTATTGGATTTTCTGTTTAAGGTGAGGTAGTTTAATCCTACCTGGCTTAAGAAAGACAAGCGGCTGTTTATCTCTGCTAAGATTCTTTTAGAAATGGTTGCATCGGTTTCACCTAGCTTTAATTGATAAAAAAACAATTGTAGTTTATCTATTGGCATTGCCACCAATTCGCCAATATCTTTTCCACCAACATGCACATAGAAAGATTCTTTTTTTAGCCTGGCACCTTGGCATTTATTACAGATGGTTTTTCCTCTATACCTAGAAAGCATGACCCTATTTTGAATTTTATAGCTTTTTTCTTCTAGTGTCTGGAAAAAAGAATGAATTCCTTTAAAGGCTTTATTTCCATTCCAAACTAATTCTTTTTGAGCTTCAGATAACTCAAACCAAGGTTTGTGAATGGGTATATTAGACGCTGCTGCTTTTTCAATGAGTTTGTCTTTGTGTTTACTCATACTTTCTCCCCTCCATGGTGCAATAGCATTTTCATAGATAGATAAACCTGTATTTGGAATAACCAGGTCTGGATCTATACCCATAATATCTCCGTATCCTTCACAGGCGTCACATGCTCCGTAGGGATTGTTAAAACTAAATAGGTGTAGAGAGGGTATGGTGAACTCTTGACCGTCTAAGGCAAAAAGATTGCTAAAATCTACGGTGTCTTTTGTACTTAAATCTCTAACAATACAGTACCCTTTACCTTCGAAGAATGCGGCTTCAATTGCAGAGGAGAGTCTATTGAAGTAATCTTCGTCATCTGCGGTAACTATTCTGTCTACCACTAAGTTAAACTTATTTGGAAGGCTAGTAATTTCTGCTGAAATTCGGATCACTTCCCCATTGACCTCTATCCTTGCAAAGCCCTGTTTTGAAAACAATTGCACCATTTTCACAGCGTCTTTGTCTTTGGGTACTTCAATTGGTGCCAAAAGCAATAATTTATGCTTCAGGGGAAAGGTATTTATATGATTGACAACATCTGACACTAAATGTTTTTTTACTTCCATACCACTGATGGGAGAATAGGTTTTTCCAATTCTAGCGTATAAAAGCTTTAGATAGTCATAAATTTCTGTAGAAGTTCCTACCGTAGATCTAGGGTTACTGGTATTTACTTTTTGTTCTATGGCAATTGCTGGAGCAATTCCTTTAATGTAGTCTACCTGAGGTTTATCTAGTTTACCCAAAAATTGCCTTGCATAAGCAGACAAACTTTCTACATACCTTCTTTGTCCCTCAGCGTATAAGGTGTCAAAGGCAAGAGAAGATTTCCCTGAGCCTGAAAGGCCAGTGATCACAATAAATTTGTTTCTTGGTAAAACAACATCTATGTTTTTTAGGTTGTGCAATTTGGCCCCTTTGATGATGATATTCTTTTTGGGATCTATATCTTCAAGGCTTTTATAAGGTAGTTTGGCTTGCAGGGTCATAAGAAATACAGGGGAATGATTCAAAAGCAATTAAGCTTTAAAGATAGGTGTTTTACTATATTTTTTTAATATATTTGGGTGTAATATTTAACTCTTTGCCTATAAAACACGGATACTTTTAACCATCATAAATTTTTTTAGCCCCTATATTACATAGGTTAGTTATTTTTTTATGTACAAAAAGTATTCTTATGCAAAGCGTTTTAAACAACTCCCATTCCAATAATTTTAATGCATCTGTACCATCTGACAGCCAATTAGTTTTAAGCTATTTGAACGGCAAGCGACAGGCTTTGTCTATTTTAGTAGAAAGACACAGACCAAAGACTTATCGATTTATTTATGCTAAGGTTCAAGATGCAGAGGTTGCTTCAGACATTGTTCAAGACACGTTTTTAAAAGTGATTAAAACCCTAGACAAGGGTGGTTATAGAGATGAGGGTAAATTTGTTTCTTGGGTGATGAGAATTGCCCACAACTTAGTGATTGACCACTTTAGGCGCCTGAAAAAGATGCCCATGCAGTATGAAAAGTCTGATTATTCCTTTTTTTCTTTCTTAACCGATTCGTCAAAAACTAAGGAAGAAACTATGATACAAGAGCATATAGAATCTAACTTGCACCACATTATAAATTGTTTGCCAGCAGATCAATTGGAGGTGGTTTCTCTTAGAATTTTTAAAGAGCTTAGTTTTAAGGAAATATCCGAGCAAACTGGTGTTAGTATTAATACAGCACTTGGTAGAATGAGGTATGCGCTTATAAATTTAAGAAAAATGGCCTCAGAAAATCACATAGATTTATTGGCCTCTTAGCTTGTTTACCGCCCATTTATGAGACCAACTATTCCATTGAATTATTAAAATCCCTTATCGTTTTTTCTTTAAGTATTGATCAATCACTGTTTTGCGACCTATTGTTTTTGTTATAATATCCTTGTCAAGGTCCCAGCCTCTTGCAGGAGAATACTCTCTTCCATACCATATGATTTGTAAATGAAGGTCGTTCCACAGTGCTTTTGGAAATAATCTTTTGGCGTCCTTCTCCGTTTGGACTACGTTTTTTCCATTAGTAAATCCCCACCTATACATTAATCTATGGATATGAGTGTCTACAGGAAATGCGGGGATACCAAAGGCTTGAGCTACTACTACACTGGCGGTTTTGTGTCCTACAGCAGGAAAAGTCTCCAAAGTTTCTAAATCTTGAGGTACCACCCCATTGTGTGTTTTAACTAGAATTTCGGAAAGACCATGTATTCCCTTAGCTTTCATAGGGGAGAGGCCAACAGGTCTTATAATGTCCTGAATCTCTTTGATGGTTAACTTTACCATGTCAAAAGGATTGTCTGCCTTTTTAAAGAGTAGTGGTGTAATTTTATTTACCCTAACATCAGTACTTTGCGCAGACAAAAGTACGGCTACTAAAAGGGTGTATGGGTCTTTATGATCTAAAGGGATAGGAATTTCAGGATATAAATCTCCCAGGGTTTTAATGGTGAAATTTACTTTTTCTACTTTGGTCATTAATGCGTAATTTTAAACTAATATAATATTTACTTTTGTTTTTAAAACAACTGTAAAAAGCTAAAAATTGCCAATATGAAAACCTTACAAGTAGGAGATAAAGTGCCCTCATTTACTGCGGTTACCCAAGACGGAAGCCCATTTAACTTATCAGATTATCAAGACACTAAATTAGTGGTTTTTTTCTATCCTAAGGCAAGTACACCAGGTTGTACTGCTGAGGCTTGTGATTTACGAGATCATTATGAAGTACTCAATGAAAAAGGATACAGTATTGTAGGGGTTAGTGCAGACGATGCTAGTAAGCAGAGCAAGTTTAGAGATAAATACAGTTTTCCATTTCCTTTGTTAGCAGACACAGATAAATCTGTGATTGAAGCTTTTGGGGTATGGGGGCCAAAAAAGTTTATGGGTAGAGAATATGATGGGATTCACAGAATGACTTTTGTGGTGGAAAACGGAGCAGTAACTCATGTGATTGATAAAGTAAAAACAAAAGAGCACGCTGCACAAATATTGGCATTGTAGTTTTAAAAAAAAGGCTACTATGCGTATATTACTGTGGCGTTGTAGTTTCAAAACAAAACCATTATGCCTATAACATTTTGGCATTGTAGTCTAAAAAAGGGCTGCCATACGTATATTACTGTGGCGTTATAGTTTTAAAACAAGGCCATTATGCTTTTAAAGTAATGGCCTTGTTTTGAAATAGTTCTTTTTGTTTAATAAGCTCAGCAATACCCTTAGGCAATTCATCTTCCCAACCAGAGGTGTTGTTAGAAATCATCTCCAACACTTTTCTAGAGAAAACATCCAATACTTCAGGATCGTAATCTATAATATCCATTACTTTACCATTGTATTTGAAGAACTTGTAAAGCTCTTTCATTCTAGGATGCACCTTAACGCTATTCGAAGTTAAAATTTGACCAGTTTCCTGGTCTTTCATAGGATATAAATACACTTTAAGGTCCTTGAAGAATAGTTTTCCGAAAGCCTCTAGAATACCCCCACTAAGGTGTCTGTAATATTTTTCGTCAAATATATCCACAAGGTTATTTACCCCCATGGTTAAACCAATTTTAGCTTTTGTATAATTATTAAAATACTCTACTAGCTTATAGTATTCTTGGAATTTAGAAATGAGTACGGTATGGCCTAATGAGCATAATAATTCTGCTCGGTCCATAAAATCTTGTTCATCTATTTCTCCTGAAGCCTTGAGGTTTGACAAGGTAATTTCAAAAATGACTATGGTGTTGTCAGGATCTACAGTAGCTTCTTTTCTAAATATATCGNAAGACTTTTCAAACATATCCATATTGACCTTTGTTACGGGCCTAAAACTACCTCTAAGGGCAAGTATATTTTTCTTGTATAAAACAGCTGCAGGGAGAAGGTTATTNCCGTCAGGGCCAAACATAACCGCATCTGTCATATTATTCTTAATGAGCTCTAAACTCATTAACCTATTGTCTACATGCTTGAAATTAGGNCCAGAGAAATTAATCATATCAATTTCTAGAATGTCTTTCTCAATATGGTCGTAGAGGTATTTTAGTAACTTCTTAGGTTTTTCATATTTATAAAAAGCACCATAAATTAGATTTACACCTAAAACACCTAAGGTCTCTTGTTGCAGTCTTGCTTCATTCTGCTTAAATCTAACGTGGAGTATAATTTCATCCAATTCCTTTTGATTTGGATCTAGTTGAAATTTAATTCCAACCCAACCGTGTCCTTTAAATTTTTTTGCAAAATCTATAGTAGCTACTGTATTGGCGTAAGAAAAGAACAATCTGTCTGGATGAGACTTTCTGCTAATTCTGTCTTCCATGAGATTCATTTCATGGGCCAACATTTTTTTTAATCTAGGCTGTGTTACATACCTGCCGTCGTTTTCAATGCCATAAATGGCATCGCTAAAATCCTTGTCATAAGCACTCATGGCTTTAGCTATAGTTCCAGAAGCACCACCAGCCCTAAAAAAATGCCTGGCAGTCTCTTGTCCAGCACCAATTTCTGAGAAGGTTCCGTAAATGTCAGGATTTAAATTTATCCTGAGTGTTTTTGCCTTGGTAGAAGGGATATTAGTGAAAGCAGTTTCTTTTTTCAAAACAGAAGCCATGTAGATTGTTTTAATTGCAACAAAGTTAAAAAGATTGTAGAAGCTAAT
>JGI26082J51739_10002125_pt1 | contig 12210 bp, 7 predicted proteins | sample SaaInl5LU_22_DNA_FD_51739 | JGI IMG/M metagenome (IMG submission 51739)
CCTGCAATTTATGGAATTCATTGATATGGCACGAAATAAAATCTCCCTTATTGGCGCTGGTAATATCGGCGGTACTTTGGCGCTTCTGGCTGGGCTAAAAGAGCTTGGCGATGTGGTGCTTTTCGACATTGCCGAAGGCATCCCGCAAGGCAAGGCGCTTGACATTGCGCAGGCAAGCCCGATCGAGGGTTTTAATGCAAATGTGTCTGGCGCCAATGATTATGCCGCGCTGACTGGAAGTGATGTGGTGATTGTGACCGCTGGTGTGGCACGCAAGCCAGGCATGAGTCGCGACGATTTGATTGGCATCAATACCAAGGTAATGCATCAGGTTGGCGCTGGCATCAAGGATCATTGTCCGGATGCATTTGTGATTTGTATCACCAACCCGCTTGATGTGATGGTTGGCATTTTGCAAAAGGCATCTGGCCTGCCAACCAACAAGGTTGTTGGCATGGCTGGTGTTCTTGATTCGGCACGGTTCCGTCTGTTCTTGGCTGAAGAATTTGATGTGTCTGTTGAAGATGTGACAGCCTTTGTTCTTGGCGGACATGGCGATACGATGGTGCCGCTTGTGCGGTATTCAGCTGTTGCTGGCATTCCGGTTCCTGATCTGATCAAGATGGGCTGGTCAACCGATGCGAAAATTGCCGAAATCGTTCAGCGTACCCGTGATGGCGGCGCTGAAATCGTTGGGCTATTGAAAACCGGATCGGCTTTTTATGCGCCAGCATCATCTGCCATCGATATGGCTGATGCTTATTTAAAAGACAAAAAGCGGCTTTTGCCATGTGCGGCTTATGTTGATGGCGCCTATGGTCTGAACGGGCTTTATGTTGGTGTGCCGGTTATTCTTGGCGCCAATGGTGTCGAGCGGATTGTCGAAATTGCCCTTGATGCTGATGAGCAGGCAATGTTTGATAATTCGGTCGCGGCGGTTAAAGCCCTGAATGAGGTTGTTGATAACCTCTAGGCATCTGGCCTTTGCGCAAGACGCTTTTAACAAAACCAGGTGGCCGGTTATATCCGGCCTTCTGTGTAATGACCGGAATGCGGTCTTGATAGGTTGAAAATGTCGGATTTTTGACCCAAGCATGTGGAATTGATTGCCATAAGGCAGGAAATCTCTATACGACTTGAATTACCGAAATTAACGAATAGACTAAACCTTGTGTTTGAGCCTTTACACGCTAGGAAATGTGAATTGTTTCATGGATGATATTGCTTCTAATGTTGGTGATGTGGCAGCCGCTACAGAGATCGATTTCAGTCTGCTTTCTGGCGCAAATGCCACGTTCATAGCTGAAATGAACAAGGCGTGGCGTGACAACCCGTCATCGGTTGACCGGCATTGGGCAGCCTATTTCGAGCAGCTTGGCAAGGCGGCTGATTTTGGTGCTGATACCGAAGCTGGGCCAAGCTGGGGTCGGCCGCAAAGCCGCGTTGTTGGCGCGGTCGATGCTGATGCATCAATCAAGGCAGTGGCACAGGCACATAAATCGGGAAGCAATATCAATGCTGGCGATATGCGCGCCGCAACCTTGGATTCGCTTCGTGCGGTGATGTTGATCCGGGCCTATCGTATTCGTGGTCATCTTCTAGCAAATCTTGATCCATTGGCGCTTGAAGAAAAGCCGCTTCATCCCGAGCTTGATCCGGCAAGCTATGGCTTTGGTGATGATGATTGGGATCGGCCAATCTTTATTGATTTTGTCTTGGGGCTGGAAACCGCGACATTAACCGAAATCATTGATCGGCTTCGCCAGACCTATTGCGGCACGATTGGTGTTGAATTTATGCATATTCAGGATCCGGCGCAAAAAGCCTGGATTCAAGAACGCATCGAGGCGATTGGCAATCAAACCAGCTTTACCGTCAAAGGCAAGCAGGCGATTTATGAACGTCTTGTCGATGCTGAAGAATTTGAACGTTATCTTCACAAGAAATATACCGGCACCAAAAGATTTGGCATGGATGGCGGTGAATCGGTCATTCCAGCGCTTGAACAAATATTGAAACGCGGCAGTCAGCTGGGGCTTCGCGAGGCAGTGATTGGCATGGCCCATCGTGGCCGGTTAAATGTGCTTCATAATGTATTGCAAAAGCCATTTCGCGCGATTGTGTCTGAATTTCTGGGTAATCCTGCTAATCCCGAAGATGTTGGTGGTTCGGGTGATGTGAAATATCATATGGGCGCTTCGGCAGATCGCGAATTTGACAAGATTGATGTGCATTTGTCGATGGCACCAAACCCGTCGCATCTGGAAATTGTTGATCCGGTTGTTGTCGGGCGTGTCAGAGCCAAGCAGCAACAGCGTGGTGATGCTGATCGGACTGAAGTTCTTGGCATTCTGCTTCATGGTGATGCGGCTTTCGCCGGACAGGGCGTGGTTGCCGAAACCTTTGCCTTTTCGGCGCTTCGCGGCTATCGCACCGGCGGCACAATTCATATTGTGGTGAATAACCAAATCGGCTTTACCACCAGCCCTCATTATTCGCGGTCGTCACCCTATCCGACCGATGTTGCCAAAATGGTCATGTCGCCGATTTTCCATGTGAATGGTGATGATCCTGAAGCGGTTGTTCACGCGGCGCGAATTGCCACTGAATTCCGGCAAGCCTTTGGCACCGATGTGGTCATTGATATGTTTTGCTATCGCCGGTTTGGTCACAATGAAGGTGACGAACCAGCCTTTACCCAGCCTTTGATGTATAAAGCCATTAGCGAGCATCCATCGGTTCGGCAAATCTATGCGTCGCGGCTTGTTGCCGAAGGTGTTTATGACGAGGCTGCTGCCAATAAGGTCATTGATGACCGGATTGCCCATCTTGATGATGAATTTGCGGCTGGCACGAATTACCTGCCAAATAAGGCCGATTGGCTTGAGGGCAGTTGGTCGGGCATGGTTGCAGCGCATGGTGATGACCGGCGCGGCGATACGGCTGTTGATTTTGACCGGCTATATAAAATTGGTGAGGTGATGACCACGGCGCCAGATCATATGACGTTAAACAGCAAATTGCTTCGTATTATGAAGGCGCGCGCTGACAGCATTACCACAGGTAAAGGCATTGATTGGGCAACGGCCGAACATCTGGCCTTTGGCGCAACTTTGCTTGATGGCAATCCGGTGCGTTTATCTGGCCAAGATTCCTGTCGCGGCACCTTTAGCCAGCGTCATGCTGTTTTTGTCGATCAGCAAACCGAAGAGCGCTATACGCCGCTTGCTAATCTTGATGAAAATCAGGCAATTTTCGAAGTCATTGATTCGCCGCTTTCCGAAGCGTCGGTTATGGGGTTTGAATATGGCTTTTCCCAAGCCGAACCAAATGCCCTTGTGATGTGGGAAGCGCAATTTGGCGATTTTGCCAATGGCGCGCAGGTTGTTGTTGATCAATTCATTTCTTCAGGCGAGGCCAAATGGCTGCGGATGAATGGCTTGGTGCTTTTGCTGCCACATGGATATGAAGGTCAGGGGCCGGAACATTCATCTGCGCGTCTTGAGCGTTATCTGCAATTATGCGCCGAAGATAATATGCAGGTGGTCAATTGCANTTCTCCGGCCAATTATTTCCATGTTCTACGCCGTCAGGTGCGCCGGAATTTCCGCAAACCACTTGTAGTCATGACGCCAAAATCATTACTTCGGCATAAAGCGGCAGTTTCTGATCTTGCCGAAATGGGGCCGGGCACAAGCTTTCACCGGTTGCTTGATGAAAAAGGCACCAAGGTCAAACATGGCAAGGCAAAACGCATCGTGATCTGTTCGGGCAAGGTCTATTATGATCTGGCCGCTGCGCGTGACGAGGCAGCTGCTTGGGATATTGAGATTCTGCGAGTTGAGCAGCTTTATCCCTTCCCGCAAAAATCGCTTCGCAAACGATTGGCAAAAACCCCTGATGCCGAAATCATCTGGTGTCAGGAAGAGCCAAAAAATATGGGCAGCTGGATGTTTGTCCGCGACTCGATTGAAGAAGTCATGGAAGACATTGGTATGCGTCAAAACCGGCTTGAATATGCTGGTCGTCCTGCCGCGGCATCGCCAGCCACAGGCTCATTGGCCCGCCATAACCGTGAACAAAATGCACTGGTTGTAGCGGCGCTTGGGCCAATGGTGGTGGCGCCGCAAAAAACCGGTTCGACAAAAAAATAAACAAAGCCTGTTTCAGACAAGGTTTTAGACAAGGTACCGTAGGAGGGTGCTAATAATGTCAATTGATATTCATGTTCCAACACTTGGTGAATCAGTCAGCGATGCAACGATTGCGCGCTGGATAAAAAAGGCTGGCGACGCGGTTGCTGCGGATGAGCCGATTGTTGAGCTTGAAACGGATAAGGTGACATTGGAAGTGCCGTCACCGGTTGCGGGCAAGCTTGGCGAAATCATCGCTGCCGAAGGTGAAACCGTTGAAGTTGGCGCGCTTTTGGCGCGGGTTGAAGAAGGCGTGGCTGGTGTCAAATCTGCGCCAAAACAAGAAGCCCCAAAATCAGCCCCAGCAAAACCCGCAGATGAAACCCCTGCTCCTGTTGNGGCGGCGGCACCGGCGCTTGCCGCTGTGGCAATTGACACATCTGACCTGTCGCCTGCCGTGCGAAGATTGGTGGATGAACATAAACTCAATCCAGCAAATATNGCGGCAACGGGCGTTGGCGGGCGTTTGACCAAGGCCGATGTTTTGGCGACGATCAACAAGCCGCAGGCGACANCGGCGCAAACCGTAATTGGCGTCGCGACAAATGCGCCAGCGGTGCCACGTGCAACACCGCGTGCGGTTGATGCGGCGCGTGAAGAACGTGTTCGTATGTCGAAATTGCGGCAGGTAATTGCCTCACGGCTGAAAGCGGCGCAAAATAGCGCTGCGATGCTAACCACTTTTAACGAGGTGGATATGTCGTCGCTGATGAAATTGCGGGCTGATTATAAAGACGCATTCGAAGCCGCGCATGAAGTCCGGCTCGGCTTTATGGGTGTGTTTGTGCAGGCGGCCATTCAGGCACTTCGTGAATTTCCGGCGGTGAATGCCGAAATTGATGGCACCGACATTATCTATAAGAATTACTATAATATCGGGGTTGCTGTTGGCACGCCGCAAGGGCTTGTTGTGCCGGTCATTAAAGATGCTGGCGAAATGAGTTTGGCAGATACTGAACGGGCGATTTCGGATTTTGGTCTTCGTGCGCGTGACGGCAAAATCGCGCCTGATGATATGGCTGGCGGCACTTTTACCATTTCGAATGGCGGTGTTTACGGGTCAATGATGTCAACGCCGATTTTGAATCCGCCGCAAAGCGGTATTCTTGGCATGCATAAGATCGAAAAGCGCGCTGTTGTGATTGATGATGCGATTGTGATTCGCCCGATGATGTATTTGGCTTTATCATATGACCATCGCATCATTGATGGCCGCGAGGCCGTTTCATTTCTGGCACGGATCAAAGAAATGGTCGAAGACCCGCGCCGTTTGTTGATGGGCGTCTAACGGCACGCAGTGCAAAAACCGCTTCGCAAAAACCGCCAGCAAGAAGGAAAAACAGATGCAGGATAACAGCTTTGATCTCATCATTATTGGTGCTGGCCCGGGCGGTTATGTTGGGGCCATTCGCGCTTCCCAGCTTGGGATGAATGTTGCTTGCATCGAAAAACGGCCAACGCTTGGCGGCACCTGTTTGAATGTTGGTTGTATTCCGTCAAAGGCGCTATTGAATGCATCCGAGCATTTTGCCGGCGCCGCTTCGGGCACGCTTGGCAAATTGGGCATATCGCTTGGGTCGGTTGCGCTTGATCTTAAACAGATGATGCAATCGAAAAGCGATATCGTTGACACGCTGACAGGCGGCATTGATTTTCTGTTCAAGAAAAACAAGATCANCCGCCTTGAAGGAAGCGCAACAATCACTGGCGCGGGAAGCGTTACCATTGTCGATGGTAAGGATAAAGGCGATTATAAAGCCGGAAAAATCATGATTGCCACAGGCAGTCATCCATCCAGCCTTCCCGGGATTACCATTGATGAAAAACATATTGTCAGTTCAACCGGCGCATTGAGCCTTGAAACCTTGCCAAAGAAAATGGTGGTGATTGGCGCAGGCTATATCGGGCTTGAGCTTGGTACGGTTTGGGCGCGGCTTGGCGCCGAGGTCGAAATCATCGAGTTTTTGCCACGGATCTTGCCCGGTATGGATGCTGAAATTGCCAAGAAATTTATGACCATTGCCAAAAAGCAGGGGTTGAAATTCCGCCTAAGCACAGCGGTAAAATCGGCCAAAGCCGAGAAAAATGGCGTTAGTCTGTCGGTCACCCCTGCCAATGGCGGTGATGAAGAAACCATAAAGGCTGATATTGCGCTTGTTTCGGTTGGACGGCATCCGGCAACAGATGGGCTTGGGCTTGAAAAAATTGGCGTTACCATGACGCCGCGTGGCCGCATTGCGGTTGATGCCCGCTTTGAGACCAGTATCGAGGATATCTATGCTATTGGTGATGTAATCGACGGGCCGATGCTTGCGCATAAGGCCGAAGAAGATGCTGTTGCTGCTGTTGAAATGATGGCTGGCAAGCCCGGTCATGTTGATTATGANTTGGTGCCGGGTATTGTTTATACCGCGCCGGAAATTGCCACTTTGGGCAAATCCGAAGAGGCATTGGCCGAAGCTGGTATTGATTTTGCCAAGGGCGTATTTCCGTTCTCGGCAAATAGTCGTGCGCGGGCGCAAGGGCATAGCGATGGTTTTGTGAAAATTCTAGCCTGTGCAAAAACCGACAAGATTCTTGGNGTTCATATTATCGGCCATGAGGCCGGAACGGTGATTCATGAATGCGCTACCGCCATGGCCTTTGGCGCGTCAGCCGAAGATATTGCCCGCACCTGTCATGGTCATCCAACTTTGAATGAGGCGGTCAAAGAAGCCGCACTGGCGGTTGATGGCCGTGCCATTCATATCTAGCTAATCATTCGCTATTGCCAAGGATGTATTGCTAGGGCGAATGCGGTTAGCGTTGCGCGCGCGGATGCGTGTCGCGGTGAATTTGGATTAGATGGGTTTCATCAACATGCGTATAGCGCTGGGTTGTTGATAGGCTGGCATGGCCAAGCAATTCTTGAATGGCGCGAAGATCACCACCATTGCCAAGAAGATGCGTTGCAAAGGCATGGCGCAAACTATGCGGCGTGACATGCGAAGGTAGGTCAAGCTCGACCCGCAACCCTTCAAGCAANCGCTGGACAGCGCGTGCGCCAAGTGGCTTGCCGCGGCTGCTGACAAATAATGGCATATTCGCCCCAGCATCAAATGGGCAATCACCAAGATAATCGTCAACCGCTTCGCTTGCGGCTTTTAGCACTGGCACATCGCGCATTTTATCGCCCTTGCCGGTAATGGTGAGCCAGTCACCAAGCGGCGCGTCTTTACGGCAAAGACCAAGCGCCTCGGAAATGCGTAATCCGGCGCCATAAAGCAGCATCAAAACGGCAAAATCGCGCTTTTTGACCCAATCGGCACCGCGCCGGTTAAAAATGGCCTGAAGCAGGGCTTGGGCATCATCGACCGACATTGATTTTGGAACGGCGCGCGGCGGTTGCGGTGCGCGTAACCAGCCAAGGTNGGGAACATCAACAAGCTGGTTACGGCCACAAAACCGGTAAAAGCTGCGTACCGAGGATACGCGTCTTGCAATCGTTGTGCGGGCCAGCTGGCGTGATGCCATATGCGCTAGCCAGCCACGAAATATTTGGCGCGATAGCGGCGCATTGGCCAGATTTGTGCCAGCGCTGAGATNGCTGGAAAAATCATCAAGATCGCGTTCATAAGCATCAAGCGTGTTTGCGCCATAGCGTTTCTCACTGGCAAGCCAGCGAAGCCATGCCGCCCGATGTGCCGCCGCAATCATCGTAAATTCACCTGCAATTCCAGCCTTGCTGCCAAGGTGACGCCAACCATTTCGGCAAGAAGGACGAGAAGGTCACTGCCAAGATCGGGGTGAAAACTATTTGCCGTTTTGCCGCCAAGCAGTAATAGGCATTGCGATACTGGATCGGGAAGCCGATCGGGAAGCCGGATTATGGCAACGCTTTGTGCCGGTTTGATCAGCAGATTCTGGGCGGCCTCATTTGGCAGGCCCAAAAACAGCCCACGGCCTTTGGTGGCGTTGTCAATCTGATCTGCCGGATGCACAGTCAGCCCCATATCAAGCGCATTCGAAAATGCCGCTTCGGCTTCGATAATCAACTGGCATTGATTCAGGTCAAAAATCACCGGGAATTCGGTTGCAATCACTTGACACATGCCAGCAAGATCGGTGCTGGCAAGAAGCCCCAATGTGGCGTGATGAAGCCGTGTCCAGCTAAGCATATTTTCTGCAGCCACATGCAAAAGTGATTGATGCGTCTGGTTCATTTTACGGGCATCCTGACGCGCCTTGGCCGCCAGTGCTGGAATCAGATTCACCACTTTGTCGTCAATTTTAGCATCAGGCTCGATCGACGTGCCAGCCGCAGTGATACAGGCTGCAAGCAGGTCTGGCTGGGTTGCCAACAATTTTGACATTGCGTCAGGATTGGCTGTCAAAAAGCGGGCAACATCTTTGGCGGTGATTATTTTTTTGGATTTATCGTCTGCCATAATGCTGCCTTTGCTTGGCGTTTCCTAGGTGGCTATGCCAGTTGGGATCGCGCCTATAAAATCGATTGGCCAGTTGCCTGCCAGTCTTTTAGAAAAGCGTCCAAACCACTATCGGTTAGCGGGTGATGATAAAGTGCGGTCAAAATCTTTGGCGGCAAAGTCACCACATCAGCCCCCATCAGGGCGGCGTCAACGACATGCTGGGTGCTACGAACCGAGGCAACCAGAACCTCGGTATCATAATCATAATTTGCATAGATGCTGCAAATCTCTTCGATCAGCCCCATACCGTCGCGGCCGATATCGTCAAGCCGTCCGACAAAAGGTGAAATGAATTTCGCGCCTGCCTTGGCCGCCAGCAAGGCCTGCCCGGCGGTAAAACATAAAGTAACATTTACATCGGTGCCAGCATCGCTTAGCGCGCGGCAAGTCATCAACCCATCACGGGTCAAGGGCACTTTTACCGTCACATTTGGTGCGATGGCGGCCAGCTTTTGACCTTCGGTAAGCATCGTTTTGAAATCGGTTGCCGTGACTTCGGCGCTAACAGGCCCGTCAACAAGGCTGCAGATTTCAGCAATCGTATCAAGAATGTTGCGCCCTGATTTGGCAATCAAAGACGGGTTTGTTGTGATCCCGTCAACGAATCCAGTGTCGCAAAGCGCGGTGATCTCGCCAATATCGGCACTATCGAGAAAAATTTTCATATTATTGACCCTGTTTTAACTGGATTGATGCTTGCGCTTTTTCCGTGCGCCACGCAAGTTTACTTGAAGCAACAGCGCAAATCCACAAACTTAAGATAACGGGTGATCAGCTTGTTGTGATGGCGGATAAATTCCATAGGATCCTATGTTTTATAAAGATTTATCATGAGTGAATCGCTTGGCATGGTGCCGCAATCTGCGCTTGCCATCGCGGTGGCAGCGCCGGTTGGCGGGATTTATGATTATCTGGCGGGTCCGGCCGTTGGTGCGGTGCGTGGCAATATTGTAATGGTTCCCTTTGGCGGGCGGCATTTGCCAGGCATTGTGATGGGTACGGCGATTGGTGATGTGCCGGTGGCCAAACTTCGTGCGGTTGAAACCTTGGTGACTTTGCCGCCGCTGTCAGATGCGCTTGTCCAATTTATCGAACGCGTTGCCGCCTGGACAATGGCGCCTTTGGGTGCGGTGGTCAAAATGGTGCTTAGCCAGCCTGCCGCCTTTGATCGCCCGCCCCAGCAAAAACGCTATTCGATTGGCGCGCCAGCTGGCGCGGCGCGGCTTACGACGGCGCGGCAGCATGTTCTTGATTATCTCGCCAAAAATGAGGCACCCGATCATCAGGCTGATGCTTTCGGCGTAACCGCGGCGATGATTACGGCCGCTTGTGGTGCCAGTCAGGCGGTCATAAATGGCATGGAAACGGCTGGCCTGTTGCAGGTCAAATTCGTATCGGCCGATCAACCGCCAGCCTTGCCGCGACATGATCTTGATCATGTCACCTTAACATCGGATCAACAGCAGGCCGCCGTGCATTTATGCGGCGCGGTTGGCCAAGGCTTTCAGACCTGCCTTCTTGACGGGGTTACCGGATCAGGCAAGACCGAGGTTTATTTCGAGGCGGTTGAAGCGGCGATTGCCGCCGGCCAGCAGGTTTTGATTCTGCTTCCCGAAATTGCCCTATCGGCGGCATGGCGGGCGCGGTTTACCGCCCGTTTTGGTGTACCGCCAGTGGAGTGGCATTCAGATATATCAGCAGCGCAAAAACGCAAATCATGGCGGTTTATATTGCAAGGCCGGGCATCGGTTGTGGTTGGTGCGCGATCAGCGCTGTTTTTGCCGTTTTCGCATCTTGGGCTGATCATTGTTGATGAAGAGCATGAACATGCTTTCAAACAAGAAGATCAGGTGATTTATCAAGCGCGCGACATGGCGGTTTTGCGCGGCCGATTGGATAATGTGCCGGTGGTGCTGGCAAGCGCGACCCCATCGCTGGAAAGCTGGGTGAATGCTGGCAAAACCGGATCGCCACCACGTTATAATTATCTGGCCTTACCAAAACGCGTTCATGGCGCCCAGCTGCCTGAGATTTCGGCAATTGATCTTCGCGCCACGCCGCCTGAACGGGGGCGATGGCTTGCGCCGCCGCTTGTCGAGGCTATCGAATCGCGGCTAAAGGCTGGTGAACAAAGCCTGTTATTCTTGAATCGACGCGGCTATGCGCCGCTCACCTTGTGCGGTGCTTGCGGCACAAAGGTTACTTGCCCCAATTGCGATTCATGGATGGTGGCGCATCGGCTGGCCGGCCGCCTGCGCTGTCACCATTGCGGTCATGAATCGCGGCCAAGCAATGATTGCACGGCCTGCGGGGCAAAAGACCAGATGCAGGCTTGTGGCCCCGGGGTTGAACGGCTTGCCGAAGAAGTGCTGATAAGATTTCCCNAAGCGCGGTTTGCGCTGCTATCGAGTGATACGGTTGGCACGCCAAAGGCTGCCGANGCTTTTATCCGGTCGGTAAGTGACGGCGAGGTCGACATTATCATTGGCACGCAAATGGCCGCCAAGGGTCATCATTTCCCGCATTTGACGCTTGTTGGCGTTGTTGATGCTGATCTTGGTCTTGCTGGCGGTGATTTACGTGCGGCTGAACGCACATTTCAAATGCTGAGTCAGGTTGCCGGTCGTGCCGGACGCGAATCGCGGCCAGGTGCTGCAATGCTGCAAACATTAGAGCCTGAGAATCCGGTTCTAGTCAGCCTGATTGCCGGTGATCGNGATGCATTTTTGGCACAAGAGGCCGCCGCGCGGCAAGCCGCTGGCATGCCGCCCTTTGGCCAATTAGCAGCAATTATTATCGGTTCGCCGCATGAAGACCGGCTGTTTGAGGCGATCCGCCAGCTGGCATCGACGCGCCCATATTTTGATTNGGTGCAGATTTATGGCCCTGCGATTGCCCCGATTGGGTTTTTAAAGGGAAAACACCGCGCCAGATTGCTGATTCGTGCCGATAAGAGTGTGAATATTCAGCATATTTTGCAAGACTGGCTTGGCACAGTCAAACTGCCATCATCGGTAAGGATGCAGATCGACATCGACCCCTATAGTTTTCTCTAGGCTTGGTGGCCTTGCCTGCCATGACGAAACATCACAATTTCATCAAATTTTCATAGCCTGACTGCTTGCCTTTCGGCCATGGCTATGATAGCAACCACCCGTCACAACTGGTCGGGCCGCGTCAGCGCGCGACTGAGGGTGCACCCAAAAAATCGAATTTTTTTCAGGATGAGGGTTTAGTCGGTGAGTTCAGGCGCTACAGGTCTTGCAGGGCGGTATGCCGGCGCGCTTTATGCGTTGGCAGTCGACAGCAATAAAGTTGATTCCATCCATGATGAGCTTGGCAGCCTTGGCGCCATGCTTGGTGAAAGCCAAGATTTGAAAAAGCTTGTCGAATCACCAATTCTATCGCGCGGCGAACAACAGTCAGCGATCACCGCAATCATGGTAAAGTCTGGCGCCGATGCGCTGACCGTGAAATTTTTGGGCACTTTGGCGGCAAATGGCCGGTTAAGTGCGCTACCCCGCGTCATTCAGGCATTTCAGCAAGAA
>JGI26082J51739_10002139_pt1 | contig 12144 bp, 11 predicted proteins | sample SaaInl5LU_22_DNA_FD_51739 | JGI IMG/M metagenome (IMG submission 51739)
CTAATGCCACCTGTGCCCCATCAAGAGCGTCAATAATGACTGGAAAGTACCCTACTAGGTTTGGTTATGAATTTACTCCAATCCCTACTCTAGGAAGAATGGTTATAAATTGGCTTGCTGAAGAAGATGATTCTGAATTAAAAACAAGGATCGATCGAGAAGTAGTTTCTAATATTCCTTCTTTTATGGAGCAAGGAATGCCAACTGAACAAATTACTATTGCAGAACTTTTACGAGACGCAGGATATTACACTGCTCACATAGGAAAATGGCACCTTGGTGAAGCATATGGCATGGATCCACTTAGCCAAGGTTTTCAAGATTCCTTAGGTCTTATTGGGCCACTCTATCTACCTGAAGATCATCCTGATGTTATAAATGCAAAGTTTGATACAAGAATTGATAAGATGATTTGGAGCATTGGTCAGTATTCTGCAACTTTTAATAAAAGTGACACATTTGCACCTGATAAATATGTTACAGATTACTATACTGATGAAGCATTAAAAGTTATTGAAAACAATAAGAATAGACCTTTCTTTTTATATCTTAGTCACTGGGCAATCCATAATCCACTGCAGGCACTAAGAAGTGATTATGAGCAAATGAGTCATATGCATGGCCATAATCTACAGGTGTACTCAGCAATGATAAATTCTTTAGATAGAAGTGTTGGTAAAATTGTTGAGAAGTTAAAAGAGTTGGAAATATACGGCAAGACTTTAATCGTATTCACAAGCGATAATGGTGGGGCCAATTATATTGAATTAGAAGATATTAATAAGCCATATAGAGGCTGGAAGATAAGCTTTTTTGAAGGAGGAATCAGAGTTCCTTATATTGTTAGTTGGCCTGATGAAATCAATCCAGGAAAAAAATCAGACAGTGCTGTTCATCATTTTGATATTTTTCCCACTATTGCTAAAGCTGCTGGAATTGAGTCTATACACACATTAGATGGTGTTGATTTATTACCCTTTATAAAAAATGAAAAGCAAACTAAACCTCATAAAACACTTTTTTGGCGATCTGGAAATCATCAATCGGTCTTACATGAAAAATGGAAATATATAATTAGCAAAAAGGAGAATTTTCGTTGGTTATTTGATACCTCAGTTGATCCATTAGAATCAAACAATCTTATTGAAAGTCACCCAGAGGTAGCAAGAAAGATTGAAGAGCTTATGACAAAATTCAACTCTGAACAAAATGATCCTTTATTCCCAGCATCATATGAAGTCCCAATAATGATTGATAAATATGATGGGCAGAAATTCGAAGAGGGTGATGAATATTTATATTGGTCAAATTGAAAATTAAGATAGGAAAAAAATGAAAGAAAAAATTAAAGTTTTTGGAGCTCCGGCCTCCCCTTATACTCAAAAAATGATATCCATCTTGAGATATCGTCATATTGCTTATGAAGTTTTTATGGGTGATGTTCCAGGAAGATTAAGCAAACTAGAAGGTATAGAGCCTCCAAAGCCTATTTTGCTGCCTACTCTTCTTTTAAAAGATGATAGTGGTGAATTAAAAGCAACTACCGATACTACACCTATTATTAAAAGATTTGAAAATGAGTATCCTGATAGAAAATTGTTACCAGAAGACCCCGCTCTATCTTTTATAAACTATTTATTAGAAGATTTTGGTGATGAATGGGTTACAAAATATATGTTTCATTACAGGTGGTATTTTGACGAGGATGCTGATAATGCATCAACCGTCCTTCCTTTAAGTGATCTTGCTGTAAATATGGCTGCTGACACATTAAAAGAAGTAAAAAAATATATCTATGATAGACAGCATGGAAGGTTATGGGTTGTAGGGTCAAATGATACAACTGCAGCTTTGATAGATAGCAGTTATAAAAGATTTGTAAAATTAATGGATAATCATTTATCTGTCAGCAAGTTTTTATTTGGAGAAAAACCTTCCTCTGCTGACTTTGCTATATATGGACAATTAACACAGCTCATCAATTTCGATCCTACATCAAGAAAAATTACATATGATAGATCGTTAAGGCTTGTTTCTTGGCTTGATATCATGACTGACCTTTCGGGTCATGATGTTGATAATAGTAATTGGACTTCCCTTGAAGACAGCCCTGACTCCCTTAAAGAAATTATGAAGGAGTTTGGCAAAATGTATGTTCCAGCATTGCTTGCTAATGCAAGAGCAATTATTGAAGGTGAAGAAACGTGGGAGACTGAAATCGATGGATCTCTATGGAAACAAAAAACATTCCCTTATCAAGCTAAATGTTTAAATTGGATTAAAGAAGAATTTGATAAATTAAATGCAGATGACAAATCAAGAGTTAGGGCTTTTCTTGATGGAACAGGTTGTGAACAAATATTAGGATAAAGATATGAAAATTAAAGATAAAAGAGTTGTGGTCACAGGTGCTGCCAGTGGAATTGGATTGGCATTATGTGAAGAATTTCATGCAAGTGGAGCTCAGTCTATTGTATGCGTAGATATGAATGAAAGTGGTGCTAAGGAAATTGCAGAAAAAGTTAACGGACTTGCCGTGACCGCTGATGTGTCTAATGAACAAGATATTATTAATGTAATTGAAAAAGCAAACGAATATTCAGGGGGGATTGATATATTTTGTTCTAATGCNGGAATCGGTGGTACTCCTATGCTTTTAGAAACTACATCTGAAGAATGGAATAATACTTGGGGCGTNAATGTAATGTCTCATGTTCATGCNGCAAGGCATGTCTTGCCCCAAATGCTTGAAAGAGGTGAGGGTTATTTAATGAATACAGCATCAGCNGCAGGACTGTTATCCCAAATAGGCGCCGCCCAATATGCTGTTACTAAATCGGCGGCGGTAAGTTTTGCCGAATGGGTAAAAATTACTTATGGTCAAAAAGGAATTGGCGTTTCATGTCTTTGCCCACAAGCCGTAAGAACTGCTATGACTGCTCAAGGTGCTGGAGTCGCTGGAGTGGATGGAATGCTTGAGCCCGATGTCGTTGCAAAAGATGTTTTAGACGCAATTGAAAATGAAAGCTTCTTAGTGCTACCTCACAAAGAAGTTGGTGAATATGTTCAAAGAAAAGGCAACGATAGAGATAGATGGATATCTGGAATGCAAAGATTGCAAAAACAATTTGAAGAATTTTATCAAAGTTTGGCTGATCAAAATAAAGGAGAGAATAATGAAAACTAAAATAACAGAACTATTTGGAATNGAGCACCCTATTATTCAAGGTGGTATGCATCATGTAGGATTTGCTGAGCTTGCTGCAGCTGTCTCTAATGCTGGTGGACTTGGAACTATTACAGGCTTAACTCAGGGTACTCCTGAAAAATTAGCTAATGAAATAGCTCGATGCAAAGAAATGACTGACAAACCTTTTGCAGTAAATTTAACTTTTCTACCCTCTTTAACTCCGCCAGATTATCCAGGTCTTATAAAAGAAATTATTGATGCTGGAGTACCTGTTGTTGAAACTGCTGGAAGAAATCCTGCAGAATATCTTCCAGCCCTTAAAGAAGCAGGAATAAAAATAATTCATAAATGCACTTCAGTCAGACACTCTTTAAAAGCACAAGATATTGGTTGTGATGCTGTTTCAGTAGATGGTTTTGAATGCGGAGGTCATCCGGGTGAAGACGATATTCCTAACTTTATTCTTCTGCCTAGAGCTGCAGATGAATTAGAAATACCTTTTGTTGCCTCAGGTGGTATGGCGGATGGAAGAAGTTTAGTTGCAGCTATGGCGCTTGGAGCCGAGGGCATGAATATGGGCACTAGATTTATTGCCACACAAGATGCTCCCGTTCATCAAAATGTTAAAGAGGCTATCGTCAATGCATCTGAATTAGATACTAGACTTGTTATGAGATCATTAAGAAATACTGAAAGAGTTCTCAATAACGAGGCTGTTGAGCGCTTAATGGAAAAAGAAAAAGCACTGGGTGCTGATCTAAAGTTCGAAGATATTATTGATGAAGTAGCCGGCGTCTATCCAAAGATTATGCATGAGGGTACTATGGAAGCAGGAGCTTGGTCGTGCGGAATGGTTGCTGGATTAGTCAATGATATTCCAACAGTCCAGGACTTAATTGATGGAATTATGTCCCAGGCTGATGAAATTATTAATTCAAGACTTAAGAATTTTTAAAGTTTTACTTTTTGTATTCTGCAGCCTCTTCTGAACCATCGGTGGCGGTACCCTTTGTATATGAATGAGCTCCCATTCCTGCAAGATCGCCATTTTGAACAATTAAATATGGTTCTCTTATGGGCTCGCCTGCAAAGAAGCATTCTAGAATCTCTCTAACGCCTGCAGCATATCTTGCTTGAGCAGATAAAGAAGTTCCTGATGTGTGAGGAGTCATTCCATGATTGGGCATTGTTCTCCAAACATGATCATTTGGTGCCGGTTGAGGAAACCAAACATCTCCAGCGTATCCACTTAATTGACCAGATTCTAAAGCTCTAGCTATAGCATCTTTATCACAGATTTTTCCTCTTGCAGTATTAACAATATATGCACCACGCTTCATCTTGTTGATCATGTCATCATTAAATAAATGTTCTGTCTTTGGATGTAATGGGCAACTAATATTTACGACATCACAAACAGCAACCAATGACTCTACAGAATCATGATAAGTAAGATTTAACTCTGCTTCGACTTCATCAGAAAGTTTATGAATGTCAAAGTAATGAAGATGAACATCAAAAGGTTTCATCTTTCTTAACATATCAATACCAATTCTTCCCGCAGCTACAGTTCCAACATGCATGCCCTCAACGTCGTAAGATCTTTGAACTGCATCAGCTATATTCCAACCACCTTCGTTCACAATCCTATGTTGGTTATGGTAATCCCTAACCATTGAAAGAATCATCATCACAATGTGTTCAGCAACTGATCTTGAGTTACAGTAGGTAACTTCAACTACATCTATGTTGTTATCCATAGCTCCTTGAAGATCAACGTGGTCTGATCCAATTCCAGCTGTAATTGCCATTTTTAAATTAGGTGCAGTCTCCATTTTTTCTTTAGTTAGATAGTAAGGAAAGAATGGTTGTGAAATAACAATATCTGCGTCAACTAATTCCCTNTCTGCCTCACATCCCTCNCCATCTTTATCGGATGTAACAACCAAGGTGTGTCCAGCATCTTCTAAAAATTTTCTAAGGCCAAGCTCGCCAGAAACACAACCCAATAACTCTCCGGGCGTAAAATCAATTGCCTTAGGTGAAGGCAATGTCATNCCNTCTGGATATTTTTCAATTTTTGGTAAGTCGTCTCTTGCATACTTCGCTGGCATGCCTGTTTTTGGATCATCGTATAAAACGCATAGTATCTTCATTATCTCCCCCGTTATGTAAATAAATCATCTTTTACTAGAACAGAAATTATTTAAAATAACAAGAAAAATAATATAAAGTTACCTTTTTATAAGAGGGTTGTATTTAACTCTTTCGGGTATATCTTCAGCCCCTGGAACCTCTCTCGCAATTAGAAATGGTTTTAGTGCTTCAATAGCCTTAGGCTCGTCATAATGACCAATTCCTGGATGAAGATGATGAACAAAATGAAGTTGCATTGAATGGTTTAGGTACCTAGGCATCCANTGACTCCAGAACTTAGTATCTTTATACCTTCCAATATCTGCTTGGTAATGCGGGTACCAGCTAAAAAAAGTTGAAAGATAAATTATTCCAAACTTACTTGGCAACCACCATAACAATAGTGTTTCTAGAGGAAACAATACAACAAGAGTCAAAAGAATGACTCTATACATCATCCCTATAATCACTCCTTTATTAAAAGATTTCATAAATGCATTGTCATTTTTAAAAATTTCAGCAATTGATTCATATTTCTTTATGCCTACCTGAGTGGCAATGATAACTTCCCATAATGACTTTGCAGATGCAGTATCATAATCTGGGTCTTTCTCAGGATTATTAGTGTAAGCGTGATGTTTCATATGGGTACATCTCATTAAATCATGAGGAAACATTATTGTGATTAAGGTGAAGTGGCTTACAAAAGAGTCAATCCAACGCCTCTTTGGATTTCCTCTAGAATAATTACCGTGCTGAGCTTCGTGTGAAGGCAAGTATGCAAAGCAAGCACAAATAGTTGCAATTAATGATCCAAAAAATAAAGAAATATATCCATTAATAACTAACGGCCATAAAGATAGCCAAACAGTAGCTTGACCAACTCCAATCAAAATCATTTCCCATTGAAAGCGCTTTGAAAAGCTTCTAGCTATTTCTTTTTCTTTTTCAAAGGAAAATTCTTCTGGTATGTTTTTTATATCTTCCATAGCCAAGTTCCTCTAATTTTTGCGACAACCCCCAGCAAAAAACCAAACAAATAACAAAATATTGAATTGTTATTTACTAAATAAAGCTCTGCTATAGCATTAATGACGCTTCCCCAAAAAATAAGGCCGAACCAAACCATATTCCAATTAGAAATATGATTTGTAAGAATTTCGTTAAATTTATCCATTTTGATAATTAATTAATATCTTATCTTAAAAGATTATACAAGATAGTCGATAGTTCAATTAAGCATCATCAAGATATGATAAAAATCGCACAAATGTGTAGAATTAACTAAAAGTAGATAAATTTTTCTTTAAAAAGCTAATATTAAGAGTTTTTTCATCATATTTTGTTGTTTCTATTAGGCATATTCTCCATATATAGTCTAAAAAGTAGGTAAATTTAGTCCAATTTCTTAATTTTTCTGTGATGAGGTGATTATTTTTGTTGTATCCACTTAATAAATGAACAATTTCATTATTATTTAAATTGTAAGAAGAAATTATTGACGCTAAATCAAAATATGGACTATTCAAAGATGCGTACTCCCAGTCAATAAAAAAACATTTCTTATTCCATAAGATATTTCCAAGAGTTAAATCATTGTGAGAAAAAATTTTCAATTCATTTTCATATGAAAGAGAATCAAAAATTTGAAAACCTTGATCTAGGAAATAATCATTTTTAATTTTATTTTTTAGAATTGATCTGTAATTTTCTACAATATCGTTAAAGTCATTAACTAAAAAATTGTCTGTTTCTATTTGATGGACTTTTTTAATTTCTTTACCCAAAGAAAATAAATTTTCTTTTTTTTTAATGTCGTCATCTAAGATTTTTTTTCCTTCATGAAATTCCCTAATGAGAATCCCGCTGTCAGAATCATGATACAAAATATTTTGATCTTGCCTTTTGTCTTTTAAAAAATTTAATATTTGAAATTCTGAATACCTTTGATTTTGTAACCAATTTGGTAAATCAAAATCAAGTCTTAAGACAGATTTGATATCGTTAAAAGTGCAAAGAAAAATTTCAGAAATAAGATCAGTTTTTAATGGTGAAATAATTTTAATTTCCCCATCGATTGATGAGATTTTTTTTTCAACTTTTCTGACTAATTTCATCTTTCATTTGAGTCCATGATTTGTAGCCAAAATAAATAATTATTAAATATACTAAAAATAATATTGAGGTCAAAATTAGTCCTCTTGAGTAAAATAAAAACACAGAAATTGTATCTATTACAAACCAGTAGATCCAATTTTCTAAAAGCCTTTTAGCAACCATATAGGTGGTAACTATGGCTCCCCATGTTGTCAAGGAATCAAGAAAAGGCAGGGCAGCATTTGTAAATTTTTCAAGAGCCCAGCCCGAGACTATCGCTAATAAAATGATTAATAATATTGCCTTAATGTGTTGATCTCTATTCCATGTTTTTACAAGAAATTTTGAGTTTCCTGGCAAAGTAATTCGCCACTGTGTCCACCCATAAACAGCCATAATGCAATAAAATATTTGCAATCCTGCTTCCATATAAAGCCCTGCAGAATACATAACAAAAAAATATAAAAGAGAGCTAAAAAACGCCGCAAACCAACAACTTATGTTCTGTTTTATAGCTAATAATAAATATGCTATTGCAAGAATCACTGCTGTTGGTTCTATCCAACTAGAACCAATAATATTAGAAATCATATCTCACTGTAACACCCATATGTCTTGGGTCGCCATGTCTTTCATAGAGTGTATCAATAAAATTTGGAGCCTCATTTCCAAAGTAAAAACCTCTTGTTGAATAATACTCGTCAAAAATATTTCTTCCCCAAAGAGAGTAAGTCCACTGACCGCTAAAATAGCTATAGCTTAGATTTGTTAAGAAGTATGATTTTGATCTATTGTTATGCGAATCAGAATAATAAAAACTACTCTTCCCCACCACATCAAATGATAGATTTGATTGCTCTGTTAGATTCCAATTAAATCCAATTGCATAACTTTTTTCAGGGGCATGAGCCTGAGCTCTACCTTGAAGATCTGGTCTAGATTTCCAATTTTTAATCTGGGTTTTAAGCAGCCCAAAATTAAAAAATATATCTAGGTTATCAGATAGCTGAAAATCTATCTCTAATTCAATTCCATTGTTTGTTCCCTCGGCTGCATTTTGGGTTAAAAATGTAAAAGTATTTGGGTCAGTTGGATCGACCTGAGTTGAAATTAAAACCTGTTGATCTTTTCTGTCAGAGTGAAAAATCACAGCAGCTAGATTCATATTTAAATACAATTTTTGAATTTAGNCCAAGCTCATAATTGGTTAAAAATTCTGGATCATAGTAAAGATTGCTATTTATTGAATTTGGATCGAGACCAAGATTTAAATTAAAACCACCTTGGTTATATCCTCTTGCAATACTAATAAAAATATTAGTATCTTGTTTTAAAATTTTATTAATTGATATTTTTCCGCCTGAAATTTTATCTGATGGATTAAGCGACTCTCCAAATGAATCNGAATAAGTTGACTCTGAATCTTCCCAGCGAGCACCCAAGCTAAATGTGGTTGAATCATTTATCAGATAATTTAAATTTCCAAAGATAGAAAAATTATCAACGGAGAATTTACTTGTTGATGAACTTTCACTTATATAAGGACTATATGGATCCAGGGGATCGCCATAAATACCATCATCATTTTTTAAGTTAGTCTCTTTGGACTCAAAAAAATGGAGTCCAAGTACCCATTCAGACCTTTTATTTTCATCTAAATCAGCTAAATTTGATAAAAATCTAAATTCTTGGCTAAAAGTCTCCCTTTTTCTTTGTGTTTCAGAGAAATAATCATAAATATAAGGCGCGTGGGTGGCAGGATTGCCCCAATCCGCATCATAGCTCAATACAACATTGGTATCTGTCACACTTGTTAAGCTTTGAAATTCAAAATTATCTGTTTCGTGAAAAAATTTTATACCATAAGCATCTGTTTTTTGGGAATCCATGCCCGGTCTATCGGAGAGAGTATTTAGACTTCCATCGATGGTCCATATATCTGCAGGGTCATCGAGATCGATTTGTGTCATTAAAAATTTAATAGTTGATTCTGAGTTTATTTCCCAATTTGCCTTAAGCCTATAAGTTGATTCATCTTTTTTCGAAGTGTCCGATTTACCTGAATATAAATTTTTTCTAAAACCGTCTGAGTAGTCTTTTCTTAAAGCTATTCTGTATGTAAATTCTTCATTATCTTGTGCCGATCCACCAAAAGCTATACCAACATTTCTAGTTCCATATTCTCCAGTTGTTATTTCACTAACTCCCTCAAATTCTTTTGTTGGTTCTTTGGTTTTTATATAAATTAGCCCGGCCATAGCGCTTGATCCAATTCTAGAGCCCTGTGGCCCTCTATGGACTTCAATTTGATCAACATCAAAAGTCGTTGCAATTCCTCCTTGTCCAGAATAATCAATATCATCTACTAAAAATCCAACTGCTGAATTGGGTGTCCTTTCATANCCGGATCTTTCNCCGATACCTCTAATTTGAAAATGCCTTGCTCGTGAGTCGCTAGCTGCAAAATTCAAGTTTGGTATTAAATAAGATAAGTTTTCAAAATGTTTAATTGGAGCCGACTGAGTTTCTTTTGAGCTCAAAACTAATACGCTTGAGTCTTCTTCAACAAGCCTCGTCTCTCTCCAATTACCTTGAACTATAACCTCTTCAATATCTTCTGATATTAAATTTATTGAAAAGAAAAAAAGAAAAAAATAAGTTNTAATGGTTTTCATGCAATTCCTCCGCCATTATTGTATGGATCAGGTTCAAAGGGTTTCTATAAAGATCTCAGGCAATAAAGCCACCCCTTTGCAGTAAGATTAGATGATATTATTTTTTGTTATTATTAGCTAGATTTAGTTGGGTAAATCTTCATTTAAATCATTTTGAAAGGTTTCAGTTAAAAATAAAACTGATAACAAAGTCAAAAATGAAGCAAATGCTATGTAGACCGAGACCCAAATAATTCCATAATCATTCCAAAGAAGTGCTGCAATCATTGGAGCAAATGCGCCGCCTAAAATCGCACCGAACTGATAGCCTAATGTGGCTCCCGAATATCTAACTTCAGTGCTAAATAACTCAGTGAAAAAAGCAGCTTGTGGTCCATACATCATAGAGACGAATACTAATCCACCGGTTATAGCCAAGACTATCAACCAAAAATTTCCAGTATCAACAAGCGGGAAAATAGCAAAAGCCCATAAACCAGTTAAAACTGCACCTAGCATGAAAATACCCTTTCTGCCGTGTCTGTCCGAGTATGAGGAAAAAAAGAACTGAAAAGGTATCATGATTGCAGAAGCTATTAACACTGCCACCAACATATCATCTCTAGTAATATCAGCACTTGCTACACCGTATGCTAATAAGAATGCTATCAATATATAAAACGTTACTTGTATTGAAAGGAATGCTCCAGCAGCTAGAGCAATTTTTGTTGGGTACTTTGTTATTGCCTCTATGATTGGTGATCTTATTGCCTTTTGCGTATTGCCAATTTGTCTTGATGCTTCTAATTCTTTGAATGCTTTGGTATCTTCTAAATTTAATTGAATATACATGCTAATACCTATTAATATTGCGCTAGCCAAAAAAGGTATACGCCAACCCCACGAAAAGAAAGCTTCCTCAGAAACAAGAGCTCCAGTAATTATGAATGCAAGATTTGCAAGAATCACGCCTACCGGTACTCCTGCTTGAGCAAAGGCTCCGTAATAGCCTCTTTGATTAGAAGGAGCGCTTTCTGTTACAAGTAGCATTGCCCCTCCCCACTGACCACCTATTGCTAGGCCTTGAGCAAAGCGCAAAGAAGTTAATAGAATTGGTGCGGTGACTCCAATCATGGCATAAGTTGGAAGTAGGCCAATTAGTGTTGATGAAACACCCATTAAGATTAATGCCATTATCAATGTTTTTTTTCTACCAACCTTATCACCAAAGTGGCCAAAAATTATTCCACCTATTGGTCTTGCTATAAACCCAGCTGCGAAAGTAAGCAAAGACAAAATTAATGCTGTGGANGTTGAAGCCTCACCAAAAAATACTGTTGGGAATATTAATGCGGCTGAAGCGCCGTAAAGGAAAAAATCATACCACTCGATACTTGTACCCGCTAAAGAAGTAAGTGCAACTTTTTGCATATTAGATTCTGAGTTAATGCTCTTTTCCATAATAAACAANTATGCCAAATATTTAATAAAGTGAAAGAAGTATGATAGTTTTAAAGAATGTCATTTGAAGAAATAAGATATATAGCTATTGTTTATGCAAGTTCAATTATTCCAATTCTTATTTTAATAAAATATCGCTATGAGCTTCCAAAATGGGTGCCTGCTATTTATCTAGGTTCTTTTATTGTGTGCGCTCTTGGTTGGGAGATATGGTTCACTTATGGATTAATAGATGGCGAATCTGTTATTGAAAGAAGATCTGAAGTTTTAAATCAATGGATACCTCTTCATATCAATTGGATTGTAAACTCGCTAGCTGATGCGGGCACAGTTTGCCTTGGTGGTCTATGGTTGATTTGGGTGATGGGTAATAAGAAAAATTATATATTTAATAATTGGAGATGGAGTTCTTTTTTTATATTGACTATATGGTGTATTGGACAAAACATATTTGTTGAGCTTTTCCTTTATTATGATCAACTTAGTGAGGGTAAAAATTTATCATGGGCTCCTCTAATTCCAACGGGAAATATATTTAATCCAGTATTATTTGAGATTAATGGGAGGTCTTTAATGTTTCAGACACAACTTCCATGGATAATATTG
>JGI26082J51739_10002155_pt1 | contig 12092 bp, 7 predicted proteins | sample SaaInl5LU_22_DNA_FD_51739 | JGI IMG/M metagenome (IMG submission 51739)
GTGTTTGGCGATGGGTTCAATCCACTCAGGCTCAATCTTCGCCACCGTATGGGCGTAGAGCGCGCTGGTCTCTAGCAGCTCTGCAGATACCAGCCACTTGGGATTCTTCTTAAACTGGCCCGAACCCGGGAATATCTTAAAGCGCCGGTTACGCGCACCCAGGTACTCATTACGTTCGTGTTTAAAACCGAGGTTACCCAAGAGGCCTGAGATCAGCGATTTATGGATCGACTCGTAACTCGCTTCGCTCTCAAGCTCTTTAAGATCGAGCTGCTTACAGCTGATGTGCAGCTGACGGTGCAGATCGCGCCATTCGCGCATACGCATAAACGACAAGAAGTGCTTCTGACACCATTTGCGTAGCTGCGACTGGCTCAGCTCTTGGCGCTGCTCCTCGTAGGCGTTCCAGATATTTAGCAGAGTAATGAAGTCCGAATGATCATCTTCAAACAGTTTGTGCTGCTGGTCAGCCGCCTGGCGTTTCTCTGCCGGGCGCTCGCGCGGATCTTGAATACTCAAGGCACTTGCAAGAATCACCAACTCTTTGAGTGCGCGCTGACGGTGACCCTCCACCAGCATGCGCGCCACACGGGGATCCACCGGCAGGCGGGCCAGCTGTTTACCCAGCCCGGTGATGTTACGCCGACTATCAACCGCCTGCAGCTCTTCCAGCAGCTTATAACCGTCATTGATGAAGCGTTTATCAGGCGGGTCGATGAACGGGAATTTATGAATATCACCCAAGCGCAGCTGTAGCATCTGCAGGATTACAGCAGCCAAGTTGGTGCGACGGATCTCGGCATCGGTAAATTCAGGCCGTGCTTTGAAATCTTCCTCCGAGTAGAGGCGGATACAGGTGCCGGGGGCAACTCGACCACAGCGACCCGAGCGCTGGTTAGCACTCGCTTGTGACACCGGTTCGATTGGCAGGCGCTGAATCTTTGCACGATAGGAGTAGCGCGACATGCGCACCAAGCCCGGATCGATAACGTAACGAATGCCGGGCACAGTGACTGAGGTCTCGGCCACGTTAGTGGAGAGCACAATTCGTCGACCCGATCGACCAGAATTGCTGAACACCTTGTTCTGCTCTGCCAGCGATAGACGTGCATAGAGTGGCATCACTTCGGTGTGGCGCAGCTGCGCTTTGCGCAGCGCCTCTGCGGTCTCACGAATCTCGCGCTCACCCGGCAGGAAGATCAGAATATCGCCGGGCCCCGAGCCACCTTTAGCACGGTCGATCTCAATCAGCTCATCAACCGCCTTGAGAATCCCCTGCTGCATATCGATTGCTCGTTCGTCCTCATCCTGCTGATCCAGTAAGGGACGATAGAGCATCTCCACCGGGAAGGTGCGTCCAGACACCTCAATCACGGGCGCATTGTCGAAGTGCTCAGAGAAGCGCTGCAAATCGATAGTGGCTGAGGTGATGATCAGCTTAAGATCAGGGCGTTTTGGCAGGATGCGTTTGATGTAACCAAGCAGGAAGTCGATATTGAGGCTGCGTTCGTGTGCCTCATCGATAATGATCGCCTCATACTTCTCCAGATAGCGGTCATTCTGCGTTTCGGCCAGCAGAATACCGTCGGTCATCAGTTTAACCTGAGTCTCGTCACTAACCTGATCGTGGAAGCGCACCTGATAGCCGACACGCCCGCCCAGCGGCGTCTGCAGCTCCTCTGCAATTCGGTTAGCAACAGTGCGCGCAGCCAGGCGGCGCGGCTGGGTATGACCAATAAGACCTTTGGTACCCAATCCCAGTTCCAGACAGAGCTTAGGTAGCTGTGTGGTTTTACCTGAGCCCGTCTCGCCGGCAATCACAATCACCTGATTGTTGCGCAGCGCCTCAAGTATTGCCGGACGGTGCTCAGAGACAGGGAGATCAGGGTAGTTGATCGGCTGCTGATTTAGCAGTTCAAACGCCTGCACGCGCTCCATCGATGCAAGAATACGATCCTCAACCTTAGCCCGTGCCTCGTCATCGCCCTCCTGCAGGCGTCCAATAGCTTGGCGCAACGGAAAACGGTCGGCGATACGACAGGCATCAAGTTGGTTGTAGAGGGGTTTTAGCGACATGGCTCAGCTATACGGCAAAAATAAGGGGCAGGATTCTACCGTACTCACAGTTTTACGCCCAGTTCAGTTTTTAACGGGCTGCTCGTCGTCAGCCGGAGTCTTCGTCAGCTAGAGCCTTCGTCAGCGAGGGCTCCGGCAGACTCTCCTGCACTAGGCGAGCACGTTGCAATCGACCCGAGGCGCTGTGGGGTAGCGAGTTTCTAAACTCAACCAGATCCGGCACCTTGTAGCGTGTCAGGCGCTGGCGACAGTATTCACGCACCTGCCGCTGAGTGAGACGCCTATCGTTGGTGACAACAAAGAGCTTTATCCGCTGGGTGCCATCCTCATTGGGCAGGCCCACCACCGCACACTCCAACACACTAGGATGTTTGCTGACGATAGTCTCGACCTCCGAGGGGTAGACCCTGAAACCGGGCACGCGAATCACTTCGGCCTGGCGCTCAATCAACTCGAGCTCGCCATCGGAGTGAAGTCGACCAATATCCGCGGTGCGCAGCCAACCATCAGGGGTAAACGGGAAGAGACCGCGTTCGCTCTGCCCCACGTAGCCCCGCATCACTTGCGCCCCCTGCACTTGTATCTCACCTTTGGCACCGGTGGGGAGCACCTCGCCCGCATCATCAACAATACGAATTTGAGTTTGGTAGAGCGGTTTACCCAAATAACCTGCCACGCCACGCATCTCGATATCGAAGGTGATCACCGGCGACGCCTCGGTTAAACCGTAACCCTGAGCAATAGGCGAGCGGGTAATTTCGCGCCAACGCTGCGCAGCGCGCTCGTTCAGTGTGGCACCGCCGCAGATAGTGTACTGCAGCTCTTTAAAGCTCAGTTGCGGGAACAGCGGATCCTGACAGAGCGCCATGAAGACCGGGCTAATTCCCACAAACACCTCAGGCACAAAGCGATCAAACTGCTCGGCGATCAGCGCGCTGTCACGGATGTTCGTCACCAGCGCTACAGCCCCACCGCGCATCCAGTTGGTTAGCAGCAGCATTAGGGGGTACGAAAAATAGAGCGGCAATGAGATCAGCATGCGCTCTTGGCGGCTGGAGCCAGCACGGCTCATGCACTCGCTGAGCTGCATCATATTGGCAACCAGGTTGGCATGCGACAGCATCACCCCTTTGGGAGCGGCCGTAGTACCACTGGTGTACTCAATCAGTGCCAGGTCACTGCTCTGGGTGTTGGGCCAGGCGTGGAAGATCGAACGGCCGTACTCCAAGCCCTCCGACAACCACCGCACCGGGTGGTCTCCGACTCGCATCTTAAACGGCCGCATCGCCTGGCCTAACCGGCGCTCCAGGAGGTTGCCAAAATCGAGCCGGCCGCTAAAGATAATTTTCGGCGGTTGTTCAAACGCGTTAAAAAATGCCAGATGCTCCGCCTGTTGAGGTACTGAGATGGTAGCTTTCGCGCCCGTTTCACGAATTACGCGTTCAACCTCCTGGGCACTGGAGTTAGACGACACAAGCACCGGCACCAAACCTGCGCGTATCGCGGCGAAGAGTGTAACTGGCAGATGCAGGTCGTTGGGCAGGCGCACAACAATACGCGAATGCGGTTGCAGGCCCAGCTCACGGCTAAACCAGAGCGCTAGGCTGCGGGAGTACTCATCCAACTGTTCAAAAGTTAACGAATCATCACCACAGACCAGCGCTGTCGCATCGGCTTGGCGCTCGGCCAGCCAACTAACGAAATCGGAGAGGTTGGTGAAGGCCAACCTAACTTACCTCACTGCTTTGCATACGTTGCGACAGCTCACCGTGGCGGAAAACGAGCAGTTCTCCGGTCTGCAGCGCTTGCCACTGCTCGTTATCGGTCAGCGGCTCAGTTGCGATGACAGAGACCACATCATCCGCGTGGGTCTCGCTACAGAAATCCACCACCAATTCGGTATCTTTAAGCTGCGCCTCGCCAAAAGGGGCTTTGCGGGTCAGCCAATGCAGCTTAGTGGTGCAGTAACAGAACAGGTACTCAGATTCACTCAACAGCATATTGAACACACCCAAAGCACGGAGTTTCGCTGCACAAGTCTCGATAAAGTGCATCAGCTTTGCCATATCTGCCGGCCGCTCGGGAAACTCTTTACGAATCTGCCCCATCAACCAACAGAAGGCGTACTCAGAGTCAGTGGTACCGACCGGTTTGTAGAACTCTAGCGGCCAATCGAACAGGGTCTTATCAAGCTGACCATTGTGGGCAAAGGTCCAGGTAAAGCCCCAGAGCTCGCGACTGAACGGGTGGGTATTCTCTAGATTCACACCGCCGACATTTGCCTGACGAATATGACTAATTACTGTGTGGCTCTTGATCGGATAGTTGCAGATCAACTGCGCTATGGGCGAGTCAAAACTGGGATTGGGGTCATGGAAAGCACGCAGCGCATGCCCCTCATAAAAGCCGATACCCCAACCGTCGCGGTGAGGACCTGTGGCACCCCCGCGTTGCATCAGACCGGCAAAACTAAAACAGATATCGGTCGGGACGTTGGCGCTCATACCTAGCAGTTCACACATCGATCTTTCTTAACCATCCTTGAGTGTTATTTGAGTGGGCAGCGAGTCCAGCAGGTTATCCAGCGTCACCTCAGGGTCAGCGTCTTGCTGAGCAGACATGGGTTGTTCCAGCAACTCATGCACCTCTTCGATCACAGTCGCTTCCAATCCGGGGTAGATACGCTCCCCTAAAAACTCGGAATGCTCTTCGATCTGGAGCTGTTCGCACGCCACGCGCCCGCGAAATACGCCGCCCTTGAAAACATGCAATCGGTCACACTGCAGCTCACCGTCGAATTGACCGGTTAACAGCACCTCGTGCGCCCGGGCACGCCCTTTGAATACACCACCGCGCCCTACAATGAGACTAGAGTGTGTATCCAGCAGACCATCGAACTCGCCATTGATATGCAGTGAGCCGTCAATCAGCAACTCACCTGCAAGGCGCGCGCCCTTGGGTACTATTGTGACGCTGTTGTTGCCATGCGAAGCGGATATTGCTTTCCTAAGGAATCCCACTTGATCTCTCCAACCTGCTCAAACAGCTGCTCGTAGTTATCCAGCGACCAGCTCATAAAGGGCGCCGGGTCCAGTGCCGTCCAGAGCTGTCGTACCTCATAATGTAGATGAGGCCCGGTAGAACGCCCGGTACTGCCACTCTCAGCGATCTGCTGCCCTTTAACCACATATTCGCCCGGGCGCACCAACAGCTTGTTTAGGTGAGCATAGTAGGTCCTAAAACCAAAACTGTGCTGAATGCGGATTATCTTACCAAACCCGCCCTTATTATCGGTACCGGCGGTCTCCACTATACCATCTGCAGTCGCGTAGACCGGTGTCCCCCTCGCCATCTTCAGGTCGACCCCGCGGTGCATCGCCTTCTTCTTGGTCACTGGGTGGATACGTGAGCCAAAGTCGCTATTTACCCGCTCAAATTGTGCTGGCAGCCCATTGGGGATCATATGCAACACCATGCGTCGCTCACGGGCACGCGCCTCAATCAGGGCGGCACTGGCGGCTGCATCCAACCCCTGAAGCTGATCGGTAAGACCTAGAGCTGCACCGAGCTCAGTCAAACTCTGCGCCAGCTCCTCGTTCTGGTTCTCCAGCGCGGAACGCGCGCGGGCTAATTCATCAAGTGCCGCGAGCTGCTGATCCATCAACTCGTTATCTTGCAAGCGCGCCTGAGCCAACTGCTTCATCTCAGCCTCGAGCGTCTCACGCTCGCTGGCTATACCTTCCATCTGTGCTTCGAGCGATTCACGATCCTGCGCTAAGGATTCAAGCCGGCCAGTCAGACTATCTAACTCAGACAAGTAGAGCTGCTGGCTACCGAGGGCCTCTTGATACCGTACCTCCAGTGCCTCGCGCTCCACCTCAAGTAGGTTACGTTGCTCCGTTACCTCTTCCAACGTCATATTGAGCTGGTCATATTCAGAACCCAGGGCCAGATGTTCAGACTCCAGAATCTGCAAGTCGTCAGTCGCACGGATGAGGAGGTAGTTGGAAAGCGCAAAGGCGCCACCGGCGACTATCAATAGGATGAGGATAGCGTAGCGTGCAACCTGCCCCAATGTGATCTGGCGAGTACCATGGAGCGTTGTCAGTGTGATTACCAGTTTGCGGCGCACGTTGTTCCAGCCTGCCTGAAGTGCCGAAGAATAGCCCTCTACTATAAAGATTAACTAACCGCCCTGAAAGTTCCGGTCTACACTGAATAGAAATAATCCGGACAGGCCAATCAACGTCGATGCTGCCCTTATCTATCTATCTGTCAGATGAATACTCAGTACTGGATCTGAAGACTCTCTACCGCGCTATTGAGCACTATCTGTATATGCCGGATCCTGAGCTCGAAGAGGCGTTAGGGGCCTTCTTTATTTACCCGCTCGAGCCCCAAAGCCCCGAACTGCCCTCGCTCGCAGAGCTTGAGATGTACGAACCAATCGATCACGCAGAGGCCAATCGAAACTTTAACCGTTATCTGACTGAGGCAAGTGATACCTCTCCACTCTTTATATATCCACAGCATCTGCATCCGCGATTTAACGCATTGATATACCCTCGCATCGAGAAGGACCTGCTCAAGCGTCTGATGCCACTGATCCCGGATGAGAGCGATGACCCCGTCTATCTGGCACCGATTGATGAGGAGCGCCTATCGGTTGAACTACAACTGCTCGTGCAGCTTATCCAGTCCGGCGCCTATCGCGATCGAATCGGGATCTGCATCAGTTGTGCGTCAAAGCGCGCGATTCCCACTCTGGGTTGGTTACAGAAGCTGGCCCAGAGCGAAGGGATCCAGATTCCGATCTGNCTGTTGCGTGGAGACAATTTAGAGCAACAGAGCCGCAGCGCACTCATTGAAGCACTGCCGGACTATCCGATTCTGCGCTCCAGCGCACTTATCGATGCCCAATACCGTTTCGCTTTCGAACTTTTAGCCAGTGAATCCGGCTCTGAGCTAAAGCCGATGTTAATCGACCCTCCCGCCGATCTGCTCGGACGGGCTCAAGCAAACCAGTGGCCCTGTTTCTGCGCACCACACTGGAGTGCAATCGATCCGCAGCTGGACAACCTACCTACGCCACTGGAGCTCTTCGCAGACGAACGCCAGCGCGCTGAGGGTTTTATGCTGAGCCAGCCCGGCTTGGCCGATGCAATAGCGACTCAGGTCGAAACACTATGCACTGATGATCGACCTGTTCAGCCAGTCATCAATGGCACCCTGCGCAAGAGCAGTGAGATTGTTGATATCTGCGCGACCCAGGATGTGAATCAAATTATAGGTCAGCGCATGATCCCCAACGAAGATCAAGTGCGCGAGGCCCTTGCCGTGGTTGAGGAGGCCCAGACAGCTTGGGATCTGCAGAGTGTGGAGNAGCGCAGTCGACGGTTAATGGAGTTCGCTCGCCTGGTTAATGAGAAGCGCTTGGAGATCGCGACACTGCTCGCCTATGAGACCGGCAAACCCATCAAACATGCGTTGGGTGAAGTGCGCGATGCAATAGACCTCGCCTATTACTACTGCAGCGCTGCCAAGGAACAACTAGCCGACCGACCGCTGTTTGAAGATCAGTTCTCACAACATCAGCTCGAGCTGCACGGTCGCGGAGTGATACTCGCGATCCCAAGCANCGAAACCCCTGTCGCAGAGCTGGTTGGCTCGGGCACCGCGGCGCTGCTTGCGGGTAATGGGCTGGTCGTCAAGCCGGCTGAAAACGCCTCAATGACCTCGATGCGACTGTTTGAGCTCCTGCTACAGGCTTTGGTTCCGACAGCGTTGGTTGCTTTTTTACCCGGAGGTCTGCGTGAGATCGGAAACTGGTTGCTAGAGGACTACCGCGTCAGCGGCGTGATCTACACCGGGCTGGGGGTCAAGGGCTCAGAGATCAGTGCACAACTGGCTAACCGACCCGGCGCCCAGCTGATCCCTGTAGCCGTTAACTCCGAAGGTCAGTCACTGGTGATGATCGATCGTGATCAGGAGATCCACGCTAACCTGCCACGCCTGCTACACGAGTCCTTCAGCGCATCGAGCCAGTACCCTCTCTGCTCACATGTTGTCTACCTCGAGGAGGAGATTGCTGAGGAGTACGAGAGAGCCATCATCAATGCGGTTTCACTGATACAGCTGGGTTCACCGCTGAGTCTGCAGACAGACCTTGGCCCGGTAAGCAGTATCTATCGGATGAACGCCCTGCATGATTTGATCGAGCGACTGCGGATTAAAGGTCGGATCTTAGCTGAGCAGCCCACTCAGGAGCAGAACGAACAGGGTCTCTATGTCTCGCCAACTGTTATTCGACTTTACACACTCGATGAGCTGCAGGAGGTGATTCCGGGCCCGCTACTCTATCTGATCCGCTTCAGTCGAGACGATATCGACCGCGTCATCAACGAGATCAATCGTACGGGCTACGGGTTAAGTCTGAGCTTGTTTAGTGACAACCCAATATTGAGGCACAAAATTGAGCGTCAGGTGCGCGTCGGCAATCTCAACTTCAATCACCCTGAACCACGCGCCAGTGGCGGCGCACTGCCCATGGGGGGCACAGGCCCATCGGGCACTGGGCCGCAGATCGGTGGGCCCCACTATCTACGCCACTTCACCAGCGAACGCACCGTCGTAACCTACAGGCGCTCTTAAGGTACGCAAGGTCTAACAGGCCAGTTCGAAACAGGGAACGTACGAGCTGTAGTCGATCTTCATTCGGCGCTGTTCGATAAAGGCTTTGAGTAGCTTATCCAACGCCTGCATGATCTCTTTATCACCGTCCAACTGGAACGGACCAAACTGCTCAATTGCCCGAACACCGGGTTCTTTCACGTTGCCAGCGACTATGCCTGACAGTGCTCGGCGCAGCTCTGAGGCCAGCAGGTAATCAGGCTGATCTTTATGAAGATTCAGCCCCGCCATGTTGGCGTGAGTCGGGTCAAATGGATGTTGTACCTCATCAGGGATAAACAACTCCCAGTTGTAGTGGTAGGCAGTCCCAGCCGCCTTGCGATGTTCGGTGACTGCATCCAGTCCCTGCTTCATCAGTTTGGAAACGCGCGCTGGATCATTAACGACCACTTCGTACATCGAACGTGCTCTCTCGCCCAAAGTGGCAGCAATAAATTCATCGATCTGTTCAAAGTAGGCTTCGCTCCCCTCTGGACCGGTAAAGACAAACGGATAGGGAATATCCCGGTTCTCTTCTCGCAGCAGAATCGAAAGCATGTAGAGAATCTCTTCAGCTGTACCCGCGCCGCCGGGGAATACGATGATGCCGTGGCCCAAGCGCACAAAGGCCTCCAGGCGCTTCTCGATATCTGGCATGATAATCAGCTCAGACACAATCGGGTTGGGGGACTCCGCCGCAATGATCCCAGGTTCCGTGATGCCAATGTAGCGCGCATCTTTAACACGCTGCTTTGCGTGAGAGATCATCGCCCCTTTCATCGGGCCTTTCATCGCGCCAGGGCCGCAGCCAGTACAGATGTTCAGGCCTCTAAGGCCCAACTCGTAACCCACACTCTTGGTGTAGTCATACTCAAACTCACCAATGGAGTGGCCACCCCAGCAGACAACNATATTAGGATGCACATGCGGCGCCAGCGCATCGGCGTGACGCAGAATATGGAACACCAAGTTGGTGAGCTGAGCACTTTGAGCCAGCCCCTGCCCCACCTCATCGAGCTCATCAACCACATAGATCAGGTCACGCAGGACTGAAAAGAGGTGCTCGCGGATACCCTGAATAATCTCACCGTCAACGAAAGCACGCGCCGGTGCGTTCTCCAGCTCTAGCTGGACGCCCTGGTGTTTGAGCGAGATGTGGACGTCGAAATCTTTGAATAGCTCGAGGACTTCACGCGTACTATCCATATCACTGCCGGTATTTAGGACCGCGAGTGCACACTGACGAAATAGCGGATAAACCCCAGAATCGCTGCGATCCTGCAGGCGTTCAACCTCATGCGGCGAGAGCATATCCAGACTTTCCAGCGGCTTGACGCTGGCGTTTACAAAAGCTTCATTCATGTATCTCTCCTTCGGCTCAAAAAAGCCCTCGATACAAAGCTGCGCTTCTCTATAACTATGACTCAAGCGCACTATTTAGCAAGTTATTCAGGCCGCAGTTAAGCCCATCAAAATTACATTAAGATGACATTTGTAAAAGTCGCTGCATTGGATTAGGTTGTAAGTGACGGAACACTCCTAGCCTACCGCCGATAAGGAACTGCTGATGGCTGCAACCAAGCTGTATATCCTCGATACCAACGTACTTCTCCATGACCCCAAGTGCCTGTTTGAGTTTAAAGAGCAAGACATTTGCATCCCAATGACCGTGCTCGAGGAGCTCGACGACATAAAAGACCGAAAGAAAAGTGTTGCCGGCGAAGCGCGCGCTGCGATTCGCCAAATCGATCGCATTATCTCAGCAGCCACCAAGCCCGAGCAGATCAAAAAGGGGGTACAGATCAGCTTTGAAGGTCAACCGTCCGACAAGCATGGCCAATTAAGTATCTTCCCTGACCACGAGCTTGGCGCGCGCCAAGGGTTTTTGCCGAGTGATCACAATAAAGATAACCGCATTATCAATTGCGCTCTACACCTGCAGTCAACACTAGCGCAACGTGAAGTGATTCTGGTTACCAAAGATATCAATATGCGCCTGAAGGCCCTGGGTGCAGGGCTTGAGCGCTGTGAGGATTACCGCACCGACCAGTTGGTTTCAGATATAGATCTACTACCTGCCGGACATATGCATCTCGACCACCCCTTCTGGGAGGATGTAGAGAATGTCGAGAGCATCAACAAAGAGGGACACACCTACCACAAGGTGGCCCGCTCTGTGCTGCCGGAAACCTACCCCAACGAGTATATCTACGACGACACCAAGGACTTTGCCGCACGCACTTCGATTGTCGATGGTGAGAACGTCATTCTTGAAGATCTCGGCTACGATCACCTTATGAATCAGAGCTGCTGGGGGATCTCACCGATCAACATCCAGCAGGCATTCGCGATGCAGGCGATGCTTGATGAAGAGATCGATCTAGCCATACTTCTCGGTGCTGCTGGTTCAGGTAAAACGTTGATCGCTCTGGCCTGTGCTCTGGAACTGGTGATTGAGGAGCAGCGCTACAACAAGATTATTGTGACCCGTTCCACGCCACCCGTCGCTGAGGATATCGGCTTCCTGCCCGGCACCGAGGAGGAGAAGATGACCCCTTGGTTGAGCGCTATTCAGGACAACCTGGAGGCGATGCACGAGCAGGATGAGCGCCCGCAGAGCAGTGTGAAGTACGCGATCGAGAAGGCGAATATCCAGTTCAAATCACTCAACTTCATTCGCGGACGTTCCATTCAGAACGCAATTGTACTGATCGATGAGTCACAGAACCTAACCCCTCAGCAGCTCAAAACGATTCTGACTCGCTGTGGCAAGAATACTAAGATGGTCTGCCTCGGTAACTTGGCACAGATAGACTCAAACTATCTGACAGCGACCACTTCGGGTCTGACTTACATCGTAGAGCGCTTCCGCGACTACGAGGGTGCGGCAAGCATCCACTTCGAAGGTATCTTCCGCTCACCTCTGGCCGAATACGCCGAAGAGCACCTCTAATCGCTGTATACGCCTAAGGAACCAGCGCCTGAATCCCATCCGGGGTCAGGCGTTGGCGTCTGTGCCCTTCGCGTCGCAACTCGAGCCAATCAATTTCGGTCAGATGAAACCTCAAAATCGCTAACTGGGGGCCGACGTGCGCGGCAGAATTAACGTCCAAGATTTCACCGGGTGCTTGCGGCGTCAGATAGTCTTGAGCGGCGTGAGTCTCCTTGATTCTCTCCCAAAGCTGATCAGTCTCTGCACCTTGGGCGATCACCTCAGTCGTTGCTTCAAAGCGCAACTGCCAGCGTTTCTCGCTATCCCACAACAGTAGCTGCGCCCGAGGCTGACGCCTAAGCTGATCCACCTTCGGTGAGCGCTTGTCAGTGTATACAGTTAGCGACCAAGCGTC
>JGI26082J51739_10002158_pt1 | contig 12086 bp, 7 predicted proteins | sample SaaInl5LU_22_DNA_FD_51739 | JGI IMG/M metagenome (IMG submission 51739)
TCGGCTTTGCTGGGTTCGCCTTCTGCTTGAATGTGGGCCAATTCTTCAGGGCTGATGTGCGGATGAGTGCTAGGCTCGGAGGAGGTCGATTGCCAGAATACAAACCACAGCACGCCAAGTAAGCCATAACTGTAAAACACCATTTCCCATCCATAGGCTTGAACAATAAGCGGTGTGATAACCAATGCAACTACGGTGCCCAGCGGAATGCCGCTATTAATGGCACCCATTGCTCGAGCGCGCTCGGATTGCGGCACCCAGCGTGCCAGCAGGCTGTAAATTGAGGGGTAGGTAACGGCTTCGCCCATGCCCATGAATATCCGGTTGAGAATCAGTATGGCCAGCCCAAACGACGCCGCAAGGGGAGTCAACACAGTAAACAGTGACCACAGCAAGACGCCAACACCGAGCACGACTTTGCCGCCAAAACGATCTGACAGGGTGCCACCAAGGATTTGCAGCAGCAGATAGCCGACAAAAAATGATGACAATACGCGTCCCTGTGTCTCGGGGCCCCAGCCGTATTGTTCGGCCATGGGAATAATAGTGACAGACATGGCGATGCGGTCGATATAGCAAATAAATACGGCCACCATTGAGAGCATGACGAGTTTGTGGCGCTGCTGTAGAGCACCTGGGGCAATTGAGCGGAGCATGGAGGATCCCTGTGGTTATTGTTTTTATGGACCAGAATTTTTTCTAAGTTTACAGGCTTTTGGTTCTTTTGTGGGGGTGATATTTTTCTCGATTGCGGGCTAAATCAATGTAATTATCGCTAATCTAGGCGACTCAATTAGGCTAAAATAGGCCTATCTTTGGTCTTTCTGTGATCTTCTTTCATGCAAAAAAACAGCTCTGATTTGCCACTCAAACACGGCATTGGTATCGACTTTGGCACCAGTAACAGTGCCGCTGCGGTTTTTGATGGCGAACGCGTGAAGCTGGTTCAGTTGAGCCAGCTCAATCCGATTATGCCGTCGGCCAATTATATTGATCGGGATTTTTTCTCGACTATCGGCCAGCCTGCTATCGACGATTACATCAGTGATAATCAGGGCCGCAAGGTCGAGCTCAGTGCCGAGTTGATCGGTGAGGCGCGAACCTCTGCCGGCACGGCAGATGGACCTGCCAGTGAATCCGAGACCAGCAAGGTTTTCGGCCAGGCATTTAATGATGCCGGGCTGCCGGGGCGACTGTTTCGCGGCACCAAGCGTTTGCTGGGTAATACTGCCAGCGATAAAACGGTTATTTTTTCGCGCCCCTTTCGCCTGGTGGCATTGGTTACGCCGATTTTAGTTGGCATTCGCAAAGCGTTGCAGCTGAGTGTTGCTGACAGCAGTCATGCCTGTATTGGTCATCCGGTCAACTTTGAGGGGCTGGAGCAGGGGCGCAATAATGTCGCCCTGGAGAGGCTGAGTGAATCCTATCGTCATGCCGGCATTGTCGAGCAAACGTTCTGTCCGGAGCCCACTGCAGCGGCGATTAGTTATCTGTACAACCATCCCCACAGCCGTGACCAGCTGATGTTGACCGTTGATTTCGGTGGCGGCACTCTGGATTTTTGTATTCTGCGCCGTGAAGGCAGTGACTTTAACGTGGTGGCCACCCATGGCATTGCGTTGGGTGGTGACAAGATTGATCAGTGTATTTTTCGCGAGCTAGTGTTTCCACTGCTNGGCAAAGGNGAGCGCTGGCGGCGGACTGTCGATGGNTCCGAGGTTGATACGCTCTTTCCGTTTGCCGATTTTGAAGAGCTGCTGATCAATTGGCCGATCAGTTATATGCTCAATCAGAACAAATACACCGCTCCTGTGATGCTGCGCATGGAAGAGGCCGATGAGGGCTCGATCAAATTCCGCCGACTCTATGATCTGATTAAACAGAATTACAGCTACCAGGTGTTTGAGGCGATCAAAGTCTTTAAAGCCGAGCTTTCGGTTGCCGATTACGCAGTGTTAGATATTCCGGAGATCGACATTGAAGTCACACTCGAGCGCTGGGAGTTCGAGCTGATGATCTCCGATCTGTTGTTTGAGCTGGAACAGGCGATTACCCTTATTCTCGATAAAGCGGGCGTCGTGGCGGGCGATATCGATCTGGTGCTACGTACCGGCGGCTCTTCATTAATTCCTGCGGTGAAAGATATTCTCGACAATCAGTTCCCTGGAAAGGTGGTTGAGCATGATCCGTTCACCAGTGTGGCTGCGGGTCTGGCCATCGCTGACTACCACGGCTTTGGCTCGACTGTCGCCGAACAGCCTGTCGGCGGGTAAATTATTCAGCGACCCGTCAAGCAGGCTCGCAGTGCCCGCAGTTGCGGGATTGTTTTTTATTTAACTTACTTGCATGTAACAAGCAAGATTATTAAACTCGCCGTATTACTTCGCTAATGAGTCAATATTATGAGTATCTCAGCCGTTCCAAATACCGCCTCACCGGCCAATCCTGAGCAAAAAAAGGGCATTCCTCTGCGTTTTGTTACCGCTGCCAGCCTGTTTGATGGCCACGATGCAGCAATCAATATTATGCGCCGCATTCTTCAGGGCGCCGGGGTTGAGGTTATCCATCTGGCGCACAATCGCTCGGTGGCTGAGGTGGTGGAAACTGCCCTGCAGGAAGATGCCCAGGGCATCGCCATCAGCTCCTATCAGGGCGGCCATGTCGAGTACTTTAAGTATGCGGTTGATCTGTTAAAAGAGGCGGGTGCCGAGCATATAAAAATCTTTGGCGGTGGCGGTGGGGTGATTGTGCCGGCTGAGATCAAGGAGCTTGAGGCATACGGTGTCGAGCGTATTTACTCGCCCTACGACGGGCAAAATCTCGGTTTGGTTGGGATGATCGAGGATATGATCGCGCGCTGTTCGCTGGGTACCTACAGTGACATCAAGGTTAATGCCGATGCGCTCTCAGGTGCTGCCGGACGCAAAAACCTGTCCCGTTTAATCACGGCGATTGAGCGTGATGAACTCAATGAAGAACAGCAGAAATCGCTTCGCGAACAGGCTCAATTTCTCAGTGCCATGGTGCCGGTTCTGGGTATTACCGGCACCGGTGGTGCAGGTAAGTCGTCACTAACCGATGAGATGATTCGTCGCTTCCGACAGGACAGTGCCGACCAGCTCAAGATTGCGGTGCTGGCGATCGACCCGACTCGGCGTAAAACCGGCGGCGCACTGCTCGGTGATCGGATTCGCATGAATGCAATCTATCACCCATCTATTTATATGCGTTCAATCGGCACCCGCGGTGCCACCGGTGAAGTGCCGGCGGCGCTGAAAGATATTGTCTGCGCACTGCGCCTTGGTGATTTTGATTTGGTGGTGGTTGAAACGCCGGGTATTGGTCAGGGCGATGCCGGCATCGTGCCTTATGTGGATGTGCCAATCTATGTGATGACACCAGAGTTTGGTGCCCAGAGCCAGCTGGAAAAAATCGATATGCTCGATTATGCCGAACTGGCGATTATCAATAAGTTTGACCGTAAGGGCAGTGATGATGCCTATCGNGATGTCTGTAAACAGGTGCAGCGCAATCGCGAGGCATGGGATCAAANTCCGGAGCAGATGCCGGTGTTTGGCACCATCGCTTCGCGCTTTAACGATGATGGCGTGACGGCTGCGTATCAGGAGCTGCTGAACCTCTTGCAGGCCCGTGGTCTGCGTAGCTTTGAACAGCATCTGGCAAAAGTGGATCGCCGTACACCATCGGAAAAAACCGTGGTTGTGCCGGCCGATCGTCAGCGCTATCTGGCCGAGATCGCCGCCACTCAGCGCGGTTATCATCAGCAGGTTGAACAGCAGGCAAAACTGGCTCGCCAACAGCAGCAGCTGGCGGCAACCAAAGCGATGTTATTGGAGAACGGCAGCGATGCGCCGCAAACGATCGATGTATTGATTGCTGAACGCAGACAGGCCATGGACAGCAAGGCCAGCACGCTGCTCGACAATTGGCCTGCTGTGGTAGAAGCCTATTCTGGCGATGAAAAAATTGACCTGCTGCCGAATGGCAAACAGGTTGTCACCAAATTAAACAGCGTGTCGCTGTCGGGCAATAAAATTCCGCGGGTGTCGTTGCCGCGCTTTGAGGATCACGGCGAACTGCTCAAGTGGCTGATGCGTGACAATTTACCGGGCGAGTTTCCCTACACTGCGGGGGTGTTTCCGTTTAAGCGTGAAGGCGAAGATCCGGCGCGTATGTTTGCCGGCGAGGGCGATGCCTTTAAAACCAACCGCCGCTTTAAAGCGCTCTCCGAGCACTCTCCTGCCAAGCGTTTATCTACTGCCTTTGATTCGGTCACGCTGTATGGTTTTGATCCCGACGAGCGGCCGGATATTTACGGCAAGGTCGGCAATGCCGGGGTGTCGATCTGTACGCTGGATGATATGAAGGCGCTGTACGACGGTTTTGATCTCTGTCATCCCAGCACCTCTGTATCGATGACGATTAATGGCCCGGCGCCGACTATTTTGGCGATGTTCCTGAATACCGCTATTGATCAGCAGCTTGAGCAGTTTGTTGCTGAACACAGTCGCCAGCCCAGTGCCGATGAATACCATAGCCTGCGCAGCAATACCTTACAGCGGGTGCGCGGCACCGTTCAGGCGGATATTCTCAAGGAAGATCAGGGCCAGAACACCTGTATTTTTTCGACTGAGTTCAGCCTGCGCATGATGGGTGATATGCAGCAGTATTTTATCGATCAACAGATTCGCAATTTCTATTCGGTGTCGATCTCTGGCTATCATATCGCCGAGGCAGGCGCTAACCCGATCTCGCAGTTGGCCTTTACCCTCTCCAATGGTTTTACCTTTGTGGAAGCTTATTTAGCGCGAGGTATGCGCATCGATGATTTTGCACCGAACCTATCGTTCTTTTTCTCCAATGGTATGGATCCAGAGTACACAGTGATGGGCCGTGTCGCTCGGCGCATCTGGGCTGTGGCTATGCGTGATCGCTATGGCGCCAACTCGCGCAGCCAGAAACTGAAATACCATATTCAGACTTCGGGTCGCTCCCTGCATGCCCAGGAGATGAACTTTAATGATATCCGCACCACNTTGCAGGCGCTGATTGCGATCTACGATAATTGCAACAGCTTGCACACCAACGCCTATGATGAAGCGATTACCACTCCTACCGAGGAGTCGGTTCGCCGGGCGCTGGCGATTCAGCTTATTATTAATCAGGAGTGGGGTCTGGCAAAAAATGAAAACCCCAATCAGGGCGCCTTTGTGATCGATGAGCTGACTGACTTGGTTGAAGAGGCAGTGCTGCAGGAGTTTGAGAAAATCTCCGATCGCGGCGGTGTGCTTGGTGCGATGGAAACCGGTTATCAGCGTGGTAAGATTCAGGAAGAATCACTTTTTTACGAACACAAAAAGCACGATGGCTCGCTGCCCATTGTCGGCGTCAATACCTTCCTTAGCGACGCTGACCCCGAGTCGGTGGACATTGAGCTGGCGCGCTCCACTGAAACGGAAAAGCAGAGTCAGATCAAACGTCTTCGCGCGTTCCAGGCGACCCATGGCGATGAGTCTGCGGCAATCCTCAAGCGCCTTCAGGACACCGTCAAAGAGGGTGGCAATGGTTTTGAGGTGTTGATGGAAGCGGTGCGCTGTTGTTCGCTGGGGCAGATTACTAATGCCTTGTTTGAGGTCGGCGGCCAGTATCGGCGGTCCATGTAACCGGGCTGGTGAGTTAACAAAACAGGATAATCCCAATGGCTAAAACCCTGCGTTTGACCCAGATTGAGCGCAAAGAAATTTCCGATGCCAAGATGCTTGAGGCGGCGGTTGCGTTGATTGTGGAAAATGGCGCGGGTCAACTTACGCTGAAAGACGTGGGCGAGAAGGCGGGCTATTCCCGTGGACTGGCGGGTTACCGATTTGGCAACAAGGCCGGGCTGTTTGATTTTGTGCTGCGCTCGGTGGGAGAAGACTGGCTGGCTGAGTTGACATCGGTGACCAACAATAAGCGCGGCTATGAAGCCATTGCCGCGGCGCTGGATGCTCACCTGGCTTTTTGTGAAGATGCCCCGATTCATGTCGAAGCGTTCTATCGGTTGTGGTTTGATTCTCTGGCCCCTGACTCCGCGTTGCGAAATGTGATTCTGGGAATTCACCGCCGTCGCCGCGCCGATGTGTTGGGTTGGATCGCTGAGGCCATCAGTGCCGGGGACGTTCCATCCACGGTCGATGCGGAGCTGCTTGCCGATCACTTCACGACGTCGGTCAGCGGTATTGTTTATCACTGGATGACCAATCCCGACGATCTGCAGCAGATACGCACGCTGCACAATGCGCTCAAGCAGGCGATGAAGTCGATGCTCAAAGGCTAGTCTGCGCGCAGTCGAACAACGCCATTGTTGATTCCCGCCGGTCACGGTTGTCGCCGTGTCGCGCTTGAAGTTTTCCGGATTGTTCTGCACTCTGTGACAAATAATAAAAATCCGGTTTCGCAATGATTACTTTCCAATTAAATAACCGCGCTGTGGCGTTTGACCTCGACCCCGACACGCCTCTGCTCTGGGTGGTGCGCGATCACTTTAAACTTAAAGGCAGCAAATTCGGCTGTGGCATGGGTCTCTGTGGGGCCTGCACCATGCATGTGAATGGTGAGGCGCTGCGTACCTGCACTCTGCCTGTCTCTGCTGTTCAAGGCGCGGCTATCACTACCATCGAAGGTCTCGGCACGCCGAATAATATGCATCCCCTGCAACAGGCCTGGGTTGAGCACAGTGTTCCCCAGTGTGGCTACTGCCAGTCTGGTCAGTTGATGTCGGCCAGCGCGCTGCTGAGCAAAAACCCCAACCCCTCAGATGATGAGATTCACGCTGCGATGGATGGCAATATCTGTCGTTGTGGTACCTACGGAAAAATTAAGGCAGCTATTAAATCAAGCGCTGCCGCGATGCGTTCAGGGGCTCTTGCGGAGTCAGCTGTGCAGAGCTTTGATCCCGCCAATAGGGGGGTTGAGTCATGAATACACGCTCACTTACGCGCAGGCGTTTTTTGCTTACCACCGGAGCGGTCGCCAGTGGCTTGATTGTCGGGTGCTCCACCAGCCATGCAAAGTCGGTGGGTTACGCGCCGGTGGTTGGGGCATTTGAACCCAATTCGTTTATCCAGATTACGTCTGACAATCAGGTTATTTTTTATCTCCCCAGCAGTGAGATGGGGCAGGGCATTCTCGATGGTTTGAGCACTCTGATCGCCGAGGAGTTGCGCGTCAGTCCTGAGTTGATTGAGGTGCGTCATGCCAGTCTGCACGAGGATTACAAGAATCCGGAAATGAAAATGCAGGCCACGGGCGGCAGCAATGCGACTCGCGCCCAGTTTTTGCCAATTCGACAGGCTGCAGCAGATGCCGCCGCGGCGATTCGCAACGCGGCGGCGCAACAGCTCAATCAACCTGTCGATAAATTGCTGTTGGCCGATGGTCAGGTGCTGGCTGATGGTCAGCGCTATGCCTACAGTGAATTTGTTGCGCTGGCGGCGGCATTGCCGGTGCCGGAAAATTCGCCGCTGCGAAGCCCGCAGCAATTTGACCAGATTGGTCGTGAGCGACCGCGACTCGATGCGCTGGCCAAGTCTACCGGCACAGCAATTTTTGGTATCGATGCTGAGGTGGAGAACCTGTATCGCGCCGTGGTGGTGAGAGCGCCAGTTGTTGGAGCCGCGGTGCAGCGGTTTGATGGCACGGCCGCGTTGCAGCAAGCTGGTGTGGTGGATGTGATTGAATTACGCCATGGTGTCGCCGTGGTAGCTGACAGCTATTGGCGAGCGCGCAAGGCGGCTGAGTCGATTGAGGTGAATTGGACTCAGACCGAGTTGGCTGGCTGGTCATCGGATAGCCTCTACCAAGAGTTTGTTGAGACACTCAACGATGCATCGGAAAAAGGGTTGGAATGTTGTTTGGAAGGCGAGGGCGACAAGCTGCTCGATCAAGCCGAACACAGGGTGAGCGCTGATTACTTTGCGCCCTATTTGGCGCATGCGACGATGGAGCCACTCAACTGCACGGTTGAGATTGACGGTGATTCCTGTGCGGTTTATGTCGGCACTCAGTCGGTTCAGGCGTCTGCCGGTGCGGCGGTTTATTACGGTGATTTTGATGCCGACAAAGTGAAAATGCATCCAGCCTTTCTCGGTGGTGGTTTCGGTCGCCGTGGTCTCGGCGATGATGTCGCGGAGGCAGTCGAGATCGCGCGCAAGACCGGACGCAATATTCAGGTGGTCTGGAGTCGTGAGGATGATATGCGCAACGACTTCTACCGGCCGCCGGCACTGGTGCGAATGCAGGCTGGAGTCTCAGATCAGGGCATTATCGAGACCTGGTCGGTTCGCCGTGTAGGGCCCAATATTATGGATCATGTTCTCGATCAGTGGGTTGATGTGCTTGCACCGGACTATCTGAACAAAGGTTTTGTCGATTGGTTGAGTAAGTTTGGCTACTCGGTATTTAAACGTTTTAAGGCAGACCCCAGCGCTGGCGACGGTATCTATAACGATTACGACACGCCCAATAAAGAGGTGCGGCATATCCCCCGAGACCCGGGATTGCGTACCGGTTTTTGGCGTGCGGTCGGTAATTCGTCGAATGCGTTTTTTAAAGAGTGCTTTATTGACGAGTTGGCACAGCGTGCCGGTATCGATGAACTCGCGTTTCGTCTGGCCAATCTGCAAAACAATCCGCGCCTGAAAAACGCGACTCAACTGGTTGCTGAAAAAGCCGGCTGGGGCAAGCCGTTGGCGGCGGGCCATTTCCACGGGCTGGCCGTGCACAGCTCATTTGGCTCGGCTGTGGCGCAGATTGCCGAGGTCTCTGTTGAAGGCGACAAGATTATTGTGCACCGAGTCACCGCTGCGATTGATTGCGGTACGGTGGTCAACCCCGGGATTGTCCGCGATGCGGTAGAGGGCGGCATCATCTATGGCCTCACGGCAGCTCTGTACGGCGAGATCACGCTTAAAGAGGGTGTGGTGGAGCAGAGTAATTTCCATAATTACCCGATGCTGCGCATGGCCGAGACGCCGGCAGTGGATGTGCATATTGTCGCGAGTCAGGAACATCCCGAAGGCGTGGGTGAGCCCGGTCTGCCGCCTTTGGCACCGGCTGTTGCCAATGCGGTGTTCAAGGCCACTGGTCAGCGTCTGCGTCATTTGCCTCTGCGATTGAGTTAATTAAACAGTCATCGGGCGGTTGGTTTTAGCGCTATGAATAGTCATTTGATGCAGCTTTTGCAGCACTGGTATCCGCTCCGAGACAAACACCTCTGGGTATTGGGTACGGTGTATCAAACCGTGGGCCCCTGTTATCGCAAAGCCGGCGCGATGATGCTGTTTAATGATCTCGGCCAGCAGTTTGGTCTGCTGAGTGGCGGATGTCTGGAGGCTGATATCCAGCGTCAGGCGGCGCGTGTTATGCAGCACAAAAATTCCCTGACCCTGAGATACGATGGCAGCGATGAAGACGATATCGCGTTTCAGCTCGGGATTGGCTGCGGTGGCACCGTGGATATTCTGCTGCAGCCGATTTTGGCGGAGCTCGACTACCTGCATCTGAGTCAGGTTTATAACCACTTGATTGCTGGTGGTGTCGGGCAATATCAACAGCTCATTGCCAGCGATGGTGCCGTTGCTACGAAATGGTCTGCGGCCACAGGTCAGCGCGGCACCGTTGATTTAATTGAAGAGGACGGCCAGAGCTGGTTGCAAACGTCGTTATCTCCACCACCACATCTGCTGATTGTCGGCGGCGGTGTCGATGCGCAGCCCCTCGCGGCGTTGGCAAAAAATCTGGGTTGGACGCTGAGTCTTTGGGATTCACGACCGGCCAATGCGCGACGGGATTACTTTCTTTCGGTTGACCACATTTTGCGTCAGCCGCTTCACCAACTGCTTGAGGATAAGTTCGCGACACACTGGGATGCGGCGGTAGTGATGTGTCACAACCTGGAGCTGGATGCTCAAGCAATCAAGGTCTTACAGGGCTCATCGCTTAAATATCTGGCGCTGTTGGGCCCGCGATCTCGTCTGCAAAAAGTCTTGGAATTGGCGCAGCTGACACGTCAGCGGTTAAGCATTCCGCTTGCCGGGCCCGCCGGACTCGATTTAGGTGCCGATCTCCCTGAGGGCATTGCACTGTCTATTTTGGCTGAATGCCAGGCTGTCTTGCGCGGTGCCAGCGCAGCCTCCTTGAGTGGGGTGATTCATGGCAGCGTTGAGTCCCTGTGCTAATGAGCGAGCGGGCAAGCGGGCAGACAAGATGACAGATAAAATCGCCATTTTGATTCTCGCTGCCGGCGCAGCCACCCGTTTTGGCTCGGCCAAGCAGTTATTGGTACACAACGGTAAGTCGCTACTGCAACACTGTATTGATCGCGCTAATGCCGTTTCCCCTGGCCATGTCTATGTGGTTCTCGGTGCTAACCATGATCACATTCAGCCAACTGTGTCCGCTTCCAGGATTGTTTTAAACCGCGATTGGCGCTCAGGGCTGGGCTCATCAATTGCTGCCGGTGTGCGCAGTCTCGAGCAGGATTATGCCGGCGTGTTAATTCTTCTTGCGGACCAGGCTGAGGTGGATCGCGACGATTTAGATAAGTTGGTCGGCGCCTTTGATGGTGAGCGCACAGTAGCGGCGTATTATGCGGGCAAGTGCGGTGTGCCGGCGCTGTTTCCGAAAAGCCTGTTCCCCCATCTTGCAGCACTGAGTGGTGATAGTGGCGCTAAAACCTTGCTTAACCAGCCTGGTAAGGCGGTGCTACAACTCGATTTACCTTGCGCGGCGATGGATATCGATAGCCCAGAGGATTGGGTGGCATTTAACGCACGATCGTAGAGAGCGCCCCATTCACCGAATAATGATTGAACATCTGAGTGCCGCGACATAAGCTGCTTTGAGCAAGTATCGAATAACAATAAATCTGTATTACTACTTTTTGAGAGAGGGGGTCACATGGCAGGTTCATCAGCCGATGGTTCGTCGGCAACAGTTGTAGAGGGTCAGGCTCAAGGCAAGCAGACATTTGCGTTTATCGCGATGACCTGCCTGTTTTTCTTTTGGGGTTTTATTACCGTTCTTAACGATATTTTGATTCCCTTTCTAAAGGAGTCATTTGATCTCAATTACACTCAGGCGATGCTGGTGCAGTTTTGCTTCTTTGGCGCCTACTTTATTGTTTCGCCCTTTGCCGGCAGATTGATTGATAAAGTCGGCTATCAGCAGGGTATTGTGATTGGTCTGTTGACCACTGCAGCCGGGTGCTGTCTTTTTTACCCGTCAGCCAGTCTGCATCTCTATGCACTGTTTCTGTTGGGCTTCTTTGTGCTCGCCAGTGGTATCACCATTCTTCAGGTTGCTGCAAACCCCTACGTTGCGGCACTGGGACCAGAGAAAACAGCGGCCAGTCGCCTCAATCTGGCGCAGGCTGCTAACTCCCTGGGCACGACCGTTGGGCCGATTATCGGTGCTGCACTGATTCTTGGTGTGGTAGCAGCAGATGCCTCAGCGGTGCAGGGCCCCTATCTGATGATCGCCGGTATGTTGGTTGCTGCGGCTTTGGTTTTCCGCAGCATTAAATTGCCGGTTCTGGCTCATGTCGAAAACACTGACGACAATAGTGAGTCGGTCTGGAGCCACCGCCATCTGGTGCTGGGTGCGCTGGCGATCTTCCTCTATGTGGGCGGTGAGGTATCCATTGGCAGCTTCTTGGTTAACTATTTCTCTGAGAGTTCGATTGCTGGCTTGAGCGTGGAAGATGCCGGTGAAATGGTGGCCTATTATTGGGGCGCAGCGATGATTGGTCGCCTGGTCGGCGCCGTGTTGATGAACTACATTGCCGATACCAGGTATCTGGCGGTTAATGCCGTGATTGCGGTGGTGATGATTGTGGTCAGCATTAACACCACGGGCGATGTTGCCATGTGGTCTATTCTGGCCGTCGGTTTCTTTAACTCGATTATGTTCCCGACTATTTTTACCCTTGCTGTGAAAGGTCTTGGGTCGATGACCAGTAAGGGATCAGGCTTTGTCTGTCAGGCGATTGTGGGTGGTGCGTTGGTGCCGTTAATTCAGGGTGTAGC
>JGI26082J51739_10002160_pt1 | contig 12078 bp, 9 predicted proteins | sample SaaInl5LU_22_DNA_FD_51739 | JGI IMG/M metagenome (IMG submission 51739)
AGGCCTTCTGACAAGTGGAACTGAATGCGGTTGTAAATGTAGAACGCATAGTCCACACCCAAGCCCACAGCCAACACCATCACTGGCAAGGTGGCAATCGTCAGACCGATTTCCAAGACTTCCATGAACCAATAGCCCATGAAGGTCGCCAATGTCAGCGGGACACAGCACGCAATGGTCGCGCGCCAGTCACGATAGGTCAGAATAACCAAGGCAATGATGGTGAGGTAAACATAAATCATCATCGGCAATTCAGAGACTTCAATCTCTTCATTCACAGCTGCCTGCACACCCATGTTACCTGAGGCCAAACGAATGGACACGGGCACCACTTTGGAGCTTTCAATTTTAATGCCTTGAGCTTTTACTTGAGCCAAAAGATCTTCTGGACTGTCTGTGCCGATTTCATAAGTAATCGACAAAGCTGTGTTCACACCATCATCAATAATGTCTGAACGCACGCCTAAATCAATGTCACCAACTTCACGCAGTGGCGGGTCTGTGACAATGTTCAGATTGGCAATCGGCGACGGGTGTTTGGCGCGGAACTCTTTTACCGCATCAGTTACACCACTAATTGTCGTTGCTTTGGCGTCTTCCAAGAAGATCAGCTGCGTCAGCAAAGTGCACTCTTCATTTAGCAGACCGGTTGATGTGCCAATTGGAGATTGCGACTGCACCAGCGCGTATTTGTTACGCGGCAGCGCCTGCCATTTCAAATTACCCTCGTTAAAGCCTGAGCTTGATTGACGGGTCAAATATGGCAGTGACAACACCAGTGACACGCCCTCAACATTGCGCAGATACCAAGTAAACTCATTGAGATACTTCATATATGAGAAGTTGATACAGGCTTCACGTGGGGTTTCCACAATCACGGTTAGCAGGTTCAGACCGAGAGCAAATTTTTCGGCAATCGCCCGGCTGTCTTGGTTGTAACGGGCTTCAACGCGGAGCTCAGGAGACCCNGCGTGCAAGGCGCCAACGTGGCGGTCTTGGCTTTGAATAAAGGCCGTGATGAACAAGACAGTCGAAATCAGCAAAATANCAATGGCTGGTTTCGGATTGGCAATGCGACCCAATTTCTGCATCAGCTTAACCCGTGTGGCGCGCGCTTTACCGGCGCGCTCTACGAAGCCATCATCAATGCGGAAGTAACTTGCCAATACTGGCAACATCACCAAATTGGTCAAGATTTTCAGCGCCACACCAATTGATGCGGTAATCGCCAATTCTTGAATCATTTGGATTGGNATCAAAATCAATGTGCCGAANCCAACAAGGTCAGTCACCAGAGCCATTGAGCCAGGAATCAACAGACCACGGAAGGACGCACGCGCCGCTTCCTCACTTGACTTACCGCTGGAAATTTCCGCCGTAATCAAATTAATCTGCTGCACACCATGGCTCACACCAATGGCGAACACCAAGAATGGCACCAGAACGGCCAATGGGTCGAGACCATAACCAAGAAGGTTCAAAATACCGAACTGCCAGACCAAAGAGGTCAGGGAGCAGAAAATCGGCAAGAAGGTGAGCACGGCTGAGCGGGCATAGATATAGACCGACATAATGGTCAAGATCAGGGCAACAATAAAGAACTGCACCACTGTTCCCGCACCATCGGCAATATCACCGACCAGCTTGGCAAAACCAATAATTTGAATCTCATATTTGTCGTTTTCGAATTTGTCGCGGATTTCGCTTTCTAGCTTATCGGCCAAATCGAAATAATCGAGGCGGGCACCGCTTTTGACGTCAATGTCNAGCAATTCGGCCCGCACCATGGCGGCTGAGAAGTCATTGGCGACCAGACGGCCAACGAAACCACCGCGGACAACATTGTTCTCGATAATCTCAAGAGCTGGCATACAGGTTGTTGCGAGGCTGGCTGTTTTCAAACGCGACACACATTGATTGTCGAGATTATCAACCGTAATCGTGCCCGGAATCACATCGTCAGCCACAAAGCCGTCTTCGGTGATTTCGAAATAACGNGAGTTCGGAGTCCACAATGATGTCAGCGTATGACGCGCAACACCTGGTAGATAGAACAGCGCATCCGTCAAATCTTTATAGGTACGGAAATAATCTTTATTCCAAATCTGACCGTCACGTTCTTTTAGAACAATGATGATCCGGTTCGACCCAAACAAACGGTCGCGATATTCTTGAAAGGTTTGAATATATTCATGACCGGATGGCAGCTGCTTTTCAAAGCCAGCNTCCATTTTCAGCTGAGTTGCATAATAACCGCCATAAATGGTGAATGCCGCAAACACAGCTAAAATATAGATGCGGAAACGGAATACGAAATTTTCTAAAGCTGGAACCATTAAGCCCTCCCGAAGCTCAAAACTGACCCACAACGGGCCTAATTCAAGCCTGCAGTCTCGACAATTGGTGAGATTTTTTCAAGCGAAATCTTCTTATTTTCGGCTGCGAGACCAAATGCCGCGTGAATTTTGTGAATATTGGCAAAAATTGAGCTTTTATCGGGTTTTATCGCCCCTATGCGGGACATTGAAAGCCTGCTAAAACGCCTTTATGAGCCTGCATGATGACATCACCGCGACAGACGCATGGCTGCAAGATGGCCGACAGTCCGACGCAGCACTGGCCATTCAGCGCGGCGTCACCCGCTTATTGGCCAGTCAAAATACGGCCTGCCTGCCGGAAGTTGTGCTGCCGAATTATCAAAGAGCTGATCTGATGGCACTGACCGCCAAGGGTGAGATATCTATCATTGAGATTAAAAGCGGGCTGGCCGATTATCAAAGCGACAAAAAATGGCGCCATTATCTCGACTATTGCGACCGATTTTATTTCGCGGTCGATCCCGAGTTTCCAATTGATGCGCTGCCCGAGCAGGTTGGCTTTATACTTGCTGATAGCTATGGAGCGGAAATCATGCGCGAGGGCGAGGGTGATTGTCAGGCGGGTAAATTAGCCCCCGCNCGGCGCGCTTTNTTAACCCGACGGCTGGCCCGCATTGGTAGTTTCCGATGGGCGCGNTTATCTGACCCACGGCCAAGCAATGGTGTGCAAAAATAACGCCTAGCGCGGCGCCCGTTTGGCTAAAATCCGCTGCAATGTGCGCCGGTGCATGTTCAACCGGCGCGCCGTTTCTGACACATTGCGGTCGCATAGTTCAAACACCCGCTGGATATGTTCCCAACGCACACGGTCGGCCGACATTGGGTTTTCTGGCGGCGAGGCTTTGTTTTCAGCATCAGCACTGAGGGCGGCATGGATTTCATCGGCATCGGCCGGTTTGGCGAGATAATCAACGGCACCGCGTTTGACCGCTTCAACCGCCGTCGCAATATTGCCATAGCCGGTCAGCATGATAATGCGTGCATCGGGGTTTTCGGCCTGCAGGCTTTGCACCACATCAAGACCATTGCCATCTTCCAGACGCATATCGACCACGGCAAAGGCCGGTTTGATTTGCTTGCCCAGCTGAATGCCCTGTTTCACCGACTCGGCGCAATGCACCTCATAGCCGCGTGTTTCCATGGCACGGGCCAAACGGTTAAGCCATGGCTGATCATCATCAACAATCAAAAGGCTTGGTTTTGCTAGCTCTGTATCCATTTTTTCTGCCATTTTGGCTCTCTCTCTACGTTCACTGATTATATATGTCAGCTAGGTAGAATTTCAATGCGTCCGTTCCAAACGCTCACGCGGCCAAGTTATGGTCACGCAGGCACCGGTTGCGCTGGCGGCGGCGCGGGCGACCGTATCATCAATATTATTATCGATACTGGCGGCGCGCTCAGCCGCTTCATGCGGGCGCAAATTACGCGCTCTGATCTGCCCGCCGGAGCGTTGTAAAAGCGTGCGAGCAATGAAAAACCCAAGCCCCAAGCCAAATTCACCGCTATTTTCATGGCGCCCACTATGCCGCCGCGAGCTGGTATAGGGCTCGCCCAAATGCGCCAAAATATCAGGCGCGAAGCCCGGCCCATCGTCGCTAACCTCAATCACCACTTGCTGGGCCGAATAGCTGGCCCGCAGCCAGACGTGACCGCTGGCAAATTCGCTGGCGTTTTCAATAATATTGCCGAGACCATAAATCAGCTCAGGGCGGCGCTGCAAACGCGGCTCGCTGGTCGCCAATGTGCCATCGGCGCGGCATTCAATGTGGATTTTCTTGTCTTGCAGCCCGACTTCCAAAACCGCTTCGTCAAGGAACCCGCGCATGGTGAGGGTTGAGATGACCGGATCATGATCTTCCTCGCTGGATAGCGAGGTAAGGATTTCGCGACAGCGCAGGGCTTGTTCGCGCATCAGGTGCACATCTTCGCGCAGCGCCTCGGGTAGGTCTTTGTTGTTTTGCAACTCACCGCTGACCAGAACAATCGTGCCCAATGGCGTGCCCAGCTGATGAGCGGCGGCGGCAGCCAAACCATCAAGCGCCGATAAGCGCTGCTCGCGCGCCAAGACACTACGCGTCGCCGTTAAAGCAGCTGACATGCGCCGCCCCTCGCGGCTGACCCGCCATACATAAGACGGAATAAACGCCAACGCCAAAAGCAAAGCGGCGAACAGGCCGAAACGATAGAGCTCAGGAATTTGCGGCGGCGCGCCCTGCCATGGCAAGGGCTGATAGAAAAACAACAGGCCGGTAACCAGCAGGCTGGCAAAGGCCACCAATAGCGCCGTCGTGCGCGCATCCAAAAGACTGGCGGATATGGTCACTGGCGCCAAGAATAACAGCGCAAAAGGATTAATCAGACCGCCGGTCAAATATAATAGGGCCGATAATTGCGCCAAATCATAAGCCAAATAACCAGCGGTTTGGGTGCGGGTAAGCAAATGCGAAAACGGAAACCGCAGGGCCAGCCAAATATTCAGCGCCACCGATAGCGAAATCACCAAAAGCAATTCAACCAAGGGCAGCGGAAAGCCAAAGCCGAAAAACACCACGAGGANGGCAACCAGCTGGCCGATAACTGCCAGCCAACGCAGAAATATTTGCACTCTGAGGCGCAGCGACAAAGCCGGTACCGGCACTGCCAGACTATCCATGCTGGGCATATCTTCGTTAATAGCCATTAGCGGGCCGCCGCTTGATTGAGCAACGCCAACATATCTTGACCGCGCCCCTGGCGGGCCCAATCAAAAGCGTCGCGGCCAGTGCTATCGGAAATCATCGGGTCAGCATTGGCCGCTAAAAGAGCTTTCACCATTGTCTTATTATTAAGCCTTACCGCAGTAATCAGCGGTGTTTCATAATTAAAGCCATCGCGATTTGGGTCGGCGCCAGCCGCCAGCAGCGCAACAACAATTGTTTCGCGCTGACGCAATACCGCATGGGTCAGCGCAGTATGGCGGTCGCGGGCGCGTTTATCAATTTTAGCGCCGCGCTCGATCAAAAAATTCACCGCCGCCGGTTGGTTCCACTCAGCCGCCACATGCAACGCCGATTTGCCCTCATAGCCGAGCTGGTCAATTTTGGTACCGACAAGCACATATTGTTCCATTTTTTCAACATCACCAAAGCGCGCCGCCTCAATGAAAGGCAAATCATTAACCGCAGGCATGTCTTGCGCCGAGCTCGGCTGGCTAAACATAAGCGCTATCATAATGAACGCCATAAGTGCGGCTTGGCTGTGGCCAACCGCGACCATGCGTCCTGCTTGTCGAAGCTGCGAGATAAGGCGATAATACATGCACAAGATATAGCCGCCAAAACGGTTCCGGGGCAAGAGCCTAGAATGACGATCGTCCGACCATAATTTGCAGGAATTCAAATGAGCCAGAAAAAACTCACCGCCCGTCGCCTTAGCCTGATGATTGCCAGCCTTGGGCTGCTAGTCGTGCTCGGTTTACTGATTTTTGAAATGCAAGGCCGCACGCCGCCGCAAGAAATTCAATTAAGCCAGAGCCGGGTCGATGTTGGCGGCGATTTCACTCTAATTGACCAAACGGGCGCAACCCGAACGCAGGCCGATTTTGCTGGCCGCTATATGCTGATTTATTTCGGCTTTACTTATTGCCCCGATGTGTGCCCGATGGGTTTGGATATTATGGGCGCTGCAATTGAGCAATTAACCGCCAGTGCGCCAGAAAAAGCCGCACGGCTGCAACCGCTGTTTATCTCTATTGACCCAGAGCGCGACACGCCAGAAGCCTTGGCTGAATATTTGGAATATTTTAACCGCAATATTATTGGCCTGACCGGTTCACCGGCGCAAATTGACCAGACCATTAAAGCCTATCGCGTCTATGCCGCCAAAGTCCCCAACCAAGCTGATCAAGCAGCCGATAGCTATATGATGGACCACAGCTCATTTTTCTATTTGATGGACGGCAATAATCAATTTGTCGCGCATTTTGATCACGCCACGCCAGCCGAGAAAATTGCCGCCGCTTTGGGCAAGCTCATTCGCTAGTCGTTAAACAACCAGTCGAACAGGCCGCCAAGACCACGGCTGACCGGCTTGCCCGCTGGCAAGGCCACATCGTCTAACAGGGCTTTTTGGGTGACCATAAATTCATGCCAAATTTGCGCTGGTAGGCCGCCACCAGTGACCCGATTCATTGACGAACCATCGTCATTGCCAACCCAAACGCCCGCCACCAAACTGCCGCTATAGCCGATAAACCAGGCGTCGCGCCAATTTTGTGAGGTGCCGGTTTTGCCAGCTAATTCGAGGCCTTTAATGCGCGCTGCCCGCCCCGTGCCTTGGTCAACGGCGGTGCGCAGCATTTTATTGAGCGTGCCAATATGGCGTGGCTCAGACACTGGCAAAGGTGATGACGCCATGCGTTCATATAAAACCGCGCCACCGCCAGTGGTGACCGAATTGATGACATAGGGNATCGTCTGACGGCCGCCATTAGCAAAATGCGCATAAGCCGTGGTGAGCTCAAGTAGGTTAACTTCAAATGTGCCCAGNGCAATCGACGGATGCGGGCGCATGCGGCTGGATATGCCCAAACGACGGGCCACATCAATGGAGTTCTTGCGCCCTGTCTGTTCGCTGATTTGCACGGCCACCGTATTGATAGAGCGCGCCAAAGATTGCTCGGCGGTCATTGGCCCGTGATATTTTTCATCATAATTTTTAGGCGCCCAATCACCGACTGAGGTTGGTTGATCAATGAATTGATCATCTGGCGACAGGCCCGCCTCTAAAGCGGCCAGATAAACGATGGGCTTAAAAGCTGAACCGGGCTGACGGCTGGCAAGCACGGCGCGATTGAACGGGCTTTTTTCATAAGACCGGCCACCGACCATGGCCCGAATAGCGCCCTCCGGTGTCATCACCACCATCGCCGCTTGCTCGGCATTGCGGGCCTTACCTTGATCGCGCAAAACCCGATTGATGGCTTTTTCTGCCGCCAGTTGAATAATCGGGTCAATGGTCGTCAGCACGTCAAGGTCAGAGCGCGGATGGCCGACGAAATCTGGCAGTTGGCCAAGCGTCCAATCAACCGCATAATGCGCCGCATCGCTGCTGCGGTTGACAATCATCACTTGCTCAGCGGCGACTTCTTGGGCCGTGGCCGTGTCATAAAATCCGGTTTCGCGCATGGCGTTAATCACCAGCAAGGCGCGTTGGCGGGCTGCGTCTGGGTCGCGGGTCGGGGCATAACGCGACGGGGCTTTTAATAATCCGGCCAGCATTGCTGCTTCGCCGCGGGTCAAACTTTGCACCGGCCGATTGAAATAAGTCTCAGCCGCCGCCTTCACCCCATAGGCACCGGCGCCGAAATAAACCCGATTGAAATATAGCGCCAGAATATCCTGCTTCGTCAGGCGCGCCTCGAGCCAAAAGGCCAATAATAATTCCTGCACTTTGCGTTTGATGGTTCGATTGGGCGTCAAAAACACATTCTTGGCCAATTGCTGGGTCAGGGTTGAGCCGCCTTGGCTAAAACGACCGGTGCTCAAATTATGCCACATGGCGCGCATCAAGCCGCGCGGATCGAGGCCGAAATGATTGAAAAATTTGCGGTCTTCAATGGAGACGACGGCATAGACCAAATGATCTGGCAAGTCTTCAAAGCGCAAAGCTTGGCCACCACGGCGTCCACGCCGCGCCACCAAACGGTCATCAACGCTATAAATACTGACCTCGGGCGAGCGTGAGACTTTCCACAAATCATCCGTGTCCGGCAAATCAAGGGCATAGTAAAACACCAGCCCAGCCAAAGCGATGCCAGCCCATAGGCCGAGGACAACAGCCCAATAGGCTATCCGGTAAAAGCCGCGTCTCGAGGTGGTCTGCTGTTGGCTAATGGCACGCCCCTTGCGCACCGTCGGTTAAAATACCGGCGGCACCTAAATGTCAAGATTGGCAACCGCCAACGCATTGGTTTGAATAAACTCACGGCGGGGCTCAACGACATCGCCCATTAATTGCTCAAACAAACCATTGCTCTCGGCAACATCTTGCACCCGCACTTGCAGCAGTGAACGGACATTCTCATCAAGGGTGGTTTGCCAAAGCTGGTCGGGGTTCATTTCGCCCAAGCCCTTATAACGCTGCAGCGACACGCCCTGGCGGCCCTGTGCCAAAACCGCTTCCAATAATTGCGTCGGCGACCCGACTTGAATGGTTTTATCTTTCAGGGTCAATTGCGCTGGCTCCAAATAAACCGCCTGCAAATCAGGCGCCATTTGGTCGAGGCGGCGGGCGTCAGCCGAGGCAATCAGCGGGCCATCAATATTGACCTCTTCACGCACACCGCGCAAAACCCGGCTAAAGGTCAGCCCGCCATCGCCCGACGGACGGCCTTCCCAGCCTCGCTCGACTTCATCGAGCATACGGTTGAGGCGGCTGGCAATATATTGTGAGCTTTGTTCGGCCAAATCGCTTTTTGACAAGATTTCTGGCGTCAGCGCACCGGCAATGGCGGTTTGCTCAATGATGAATTTCGGATAACGCGCCGGTAAAGCCGCCAGAATAGACCGCATTTTGCGCGCTTGGTGCAGCAATTCGGCCAAATCTGCGCCCATGCGTTGCTCGCCGGAGGCCAGAGTGAGAGCCACTTCGCCAAGTCCGGTTTCAATCAAATATTCCTCCAGCTTGGCTTCGTCTTTGAGATAGGTTTCCGAGCTTTGGCGGCGAATTTTATAAAGCGGCGGCTGGGCGATATATAGATATCCGCCGTCAATGACTTCCGGCATTTGGCGATAGAAAAACGTCAGCAGCAGCGTGCGAATATGCGCGCCGTCAACATCCGCATCGGTCATGATAATGATTTTGTGATAGCGCAGCTTCTCAATATTGAAATCCTCGCGCCCAATGCCCGTGCCAAGCGCGGTAATCAGCGTGCCAATTTCGGCTGAGGAAAGCATTTTATCAAACCGCGCCCGTTCAACGTTCAAAATTTTACCGCGCAAAGGCAGAACCGCTTGGTTAAACCGATTGCGCGCCTGTTTGGCCGAACCGCCAGCGCTATCGCCCTCGACGATGAATAATTCGGACAGGGCTGGATCGCGAGTTTGGCAATCGGCCAATTTGCCCGGTAGGCTGGAAATATCCAGCGCCCCTTTGCGGCGGGTTAGCTCTCGGGCTTTGCGCGCGGCTTCGCGCGCCGCAGCCGCTTCAACGACTTTTTGCATAATCAAACGGGCTTCGGTTGGGTGTTCTTCAAACCAACTATTGAGCACTTCATTGACCACGCTCTCTACCACCGGACGCACCTCCGATGACACCAGCTTGTCTTTGGTCTGGCTGGAGAATTTTGGATCTGGCACTTTGACCGATAAAACCGCCGTCAGCCCCTCACGGCAATCATCGCCAGTCATCGAGACTTTTTCTTTTTTCGCAATGCCCGATTGATTGGCGTAATTATTCACCGTCCGCGTCAACGCGCCACGAAAGCCCGCCAAATGGGTGCCGCCATCGCGCTGCGGAATATTATTGGTGAAACATAAAACCGTCTCGTGATAGCTGTCATTCCACCACAGAGCCAATTCGACCGACATGCCGTCCTGCTCAGATTGCAGGGTGATTGGCTTGTCAATGAGATTGGTTTTATTGCGGTCTAGATATTGGGCAAAGGCTTCAAGCCCGCCTTCAAATGATAGGTCAACGCGCTTGGGTTCGGCGCCGCGCAAATCTTCCAAGACAATGGCCACACCGGAATTCAAAAACGCCAATTCGCGCAATCTGTGTTCCAAGGTTTCAAAGCTGAAATCGGTCATGGTGAAAGTGCCCGACGAAGGGTGGAAAGTCACCTTAGTGCCGGTCTGGTCGGAGTCGCCAACCACCGCCAAATCTTCGCTGGCATCACCATGGGTGAAGCGCATGGCGTGTTCTTTGCCATCGCGATAAATCGTCAGATCGAGCCAATCGGACAGCGCATTGACCACTGAAATGCCAACGCCGTGCAAACCGCCAGAAACCTTATAGCTGTTCTGATCAAATTTACCGCCAGCATGCAATTGCGTCATAATTACTTGCGCCGCCGAGATGCCCTCTTCCGGGTGCATTTCAGTTGGAATACCGCGCCCATTGTCGCAAACCGTGACCGAGCCGTCAGCGTTCAACGCCACGGAAACAGTATCGCAGTGGCCCGCCAGGGCTTCGTCGATCGCATTATCGACCACCTCATAGACCATATGATGCAGGCCAGTGCCATCATCAGTGTCGCCAATATACATGCCAGGCCGTTTGCGTACGGCTTCCAAACCCTTCAGCACTTTAATGGAGGAGGCGCCATATTCGGCGCTTTCTGCGGCTCCATTCTCAAGATTTTCATTATCACTCATCATTTTCTCTTTCATGCTTTGGCGGCTTCGCCGTTAAATGCGGGAGGCCTCGGAAGTAGGGGCGGTCAAATTGCTAAAATCAACATGGCTGACAGTGGCGCCAAAGGCGGCGAAACTCTCCATGTCCGTGCCGGTAATCCAACTTTGCCCGCCAAGGTCGGATAAAATATCAGCCAAGGCGGCGCGCCGATGGGCGTCTAAATGGGCGGCCACCTCATCGAGGAGTAAAATCGGCACATCGCCCAGCCGTGCGGCCACACTGCGGGCTTGGGCTAAAATCAAACCGACCAAAAGCGCTTTTTGCTCGCCGGTCGAACAGGCCGAGGCAGGCATGGATTTGGCCAAATGGCTAACTTGCAAATCGCTGCGGTGAGGGCCTTCTAAGGTTCGACCAGCCGCCGCATCAAGGCCCCGGCTTTGGCGCAATTGATGGCGGAATTGGTCTTCAACCTCAAGCGCTGAATGATCACGTAAAGCGGCTTCCAAAGCCCCCTCCAGCGCCACTTCGGCGCGCGGAAACGCATTATCTGGCATTTGCGTTAACCCCTGCGCCAGAATATCAAGCGCCGATAAACGGGCCGCTGCAATGGCCACGCCCTGCAAGGCCATTGTGTCTTCTAAACCGTCGAGCCAACTATTCTGGCTGAATATTGTGCCATTGGTTTGCAGCAATTTATTGCGCTCGCGCATAGCTTTTTCATATTGCGACAAATGCCGCGATAAGCCAGCGTCGAGCGTTTGTGCAAAACGGTCGAGGAATTTGCGCCGTCCACTGGCCGCGTCGCTGAACAAACGATCCATCGCTGGGGTGAGCCATAATTGCGGCAGCATTTCGCCAATCACATCAAAGCCGCGGGCGGTCTCGCCATCTAGCCGCAAGCGGCGACCCGTNGCATCGCCTTGATAATCAACACTGACCCGCATTGAGCCCGTCGGGCCGTCAACATCGGCCAGCACATGCCAGCCGGATTGACCATTTTGCGTCATATCGTCAAGCTGACCACTGCGCAAACCACGACCCGGCGCCAGCATGGAAATGGCTTCCAAAACATTGGTTTTGCCAATGCCGTTTTCGCCGGTCAAAATGACAGTGCCCGATTGGCAGTGAATATCCAGCGTGTGGTGCGAACGAAACTGCGTCAAACGCAAACGTGTTAAATGCGGCGCNTTGATGGCGCTGCTTGGCTTTATGTCAGCACGCGCTTGCTCCATCGGCACCGCTTCACTCATTACACGCGCATCGGCATCAGCACATAAAGCGCATTGGTGTCTTCGCCATCGCGCACAATGGTTGGCGAGCCACTATCTGCCAGTTCAAAGGTTGCCGACTCGCCGTCCAATTG
>JGI26082J51739_10002162_pt1 | contig 12076 bp, 12 predicted proteins | sample SaaInl5LU_22_DNA_FD_51739 | JGI IMG/M metagenome (IMG submission 51739)
AAGCTCCCATCGTTTCCGCTCGACTTGCATGTGTTAAGCCTGCCGCCAGCGTTCAATCTGAGCCATGATCAAACTCTTCAGTTTAATCTTTCAAGACCTGCTTCCTTACTACCACCGGCCGAAACCAGCGAAGAAAACAAGTTCAAACAATCGCTCAAAAAAACAACTACTGACATTCGTTACCATCACCCTAAAGCGACAACAACGAGCGCCTAAATAAATTAACGCAGTTGCTTACCTTGAGTGTCTATCTATAACTTTTGGATTACAGACAGCACCTCGGCAAGCACCCACCTCTATTACTTAATCTACATTTTTAAAGAACTTTCCGTTGAGACGTCGTCTCAGGGAGGACGCATTATACGTACGCCGAGTCGTTTAGCAAGCGTTTTGAGAAATAAATTCTAAAGTATTTACTCTCATTAAACTTACGTACCTCAGCGCTTATTTAAGGGCTTTCTGCGAAAGCTCTGTTACCCGCGCTGGGCCGATCAGTATAGCTCAATACGCCAACATAAATACAGCTTAAACGAGTCTTAGCAGGTGAAATAGTTTCTTGCCCCGACGCAATACGAAGTAGCGCCCGTGCAAGGCACTCTTCTCGCTCAACACAGCCTCAGCATCACTCACAACTGCGCCATTCACGCTAACCGCGTTATTGCTCAGAAACTCGCGCGCCATCTTGTTTGACTTGGCGAGCTCAGTCGCAACCAATAGCTCAATAACCGTTCCGCCGCTTGTGTCGGTTGTTGGCAGCCCATCTTGTGCTAGCTGCGCGAGGTCAGACTCGGTAAGAGACGCAATGTCGCCCGAAAATAGCGCGCTACTAATGCGCTGAGCTGCAGCGAGCCCCTCTTCTCCGTGAACGAGACGCGTGACCTCCTGTGCCAGCACTCCTTGGGCCTCCGGCTTAGTGCCCGACGCGGAATCTTTGGCCTTGATCGCCTCTATTTCTTCTAAGCCTAAAAAGGTAAAGAACTGCATAAATCGATAAACGTCTGCATCTGCGGTGTTTAGCCAGAACTGATAAAACGCGTAAGGAGAGGTCTTAGCAGGATCCATCCAAATAGTGCCGCTTTCGCTTTTGCCGAATTTAGACCCGTCTGATTTAGTAATTAGCGGCATTGTCAGGCCGTAGACCTGATTCTGATGCATGCGTCGGGTGAGGTCGATGCCACCGGTGATATTGCCCCACTGGTCGCTCCCTCCTATTTGCAAGGTGCAGCCGTAACGCTCGTTAAGCTTCGCGAAGTCGAAGGACTGCAGAATCATGTAGCTGAACTCGGTAAATGAAATCCCCTCGCCCTCTCGATCAATACGCTGCTTTACCGACTCTTTTTGAATCATCGCATTAACCGAGAAGTGTTTGCCTACGTCTCGCAGAAAATCGAGTACGTCGAGCCCTTTCGTCCAATCGAGGTTATTCACCAACACCGCCGAATTCTCCCCACAGTCAAAATCGAGAAACTGACTGAGCTGCGGCTTGATACGCTCTACCCATCCCGAGATCACATCGGTGGAATTGAGCTTGCGCTCACTGTCTTTGAAACTCGGGTCGCCGATCATCCCCGTAGCGCCGCCAATCAGCGCAATCGGCTTATGCCCGGCCATCTGGAAACGTTTTAGAGCCAGCAGGGGCACCATATTACCTATATGCAAACTCTCAGCAGTTGGGTCGAACCCACAGTAGACCACTCGCGGCGCTTCAGCGAGATGCGCCTTTAGGTCATCGCCTCCGGCTAATTGAGTGACAAGCGCGCGGCTCTCGAGGTCTTTTACGATATCTTGAGGGGAGTTCATGACTTTTCTTCTTTCTACTTAAAGGAGCTATTAAAGGGGCTTCTGGCCGCAACGCCTGTGTACTTTACAGGAGATAGACTTGCCAACCGGTTGAACTTTCCGCGCGGCCTCGTGTCGAAACGCTATTGTTTGAGACCACCAGGCTGTTATNAGAGCCCAGTTAACCAAGGCAACCTGATCTGACCTTCTCCTTATAGAGGGCGAGATGTCTCCGCGGGAGAGAGATTTTACACGAGTTTAGCCCCCATCGCTAAATGACGGTGGGAATTACGCTACTTATTGCTATAATTTGCGGCTTAATGTCCAAAGAGTAATGCGCGAACACATGTTGTCTTATCAGCACATTAAAAGAATCGGGACACGATTGAGCACTTTGAGCGAATCACTTAATAGACAGCTGTCTGTTATTCGCCACTATCCGCGCGGTCACGCTTACTTATTGGGCGGCTTAGGCGTTTGCATGCTCGGGCTCCTAGCGTTACCGAGTGAATCGAGCAACGCAGGCCCCGCGCTCACGACCTTGCCGGTAACCACACGCTATGTAGAACCGACGATCGACCCTCAGGTAACGCGAGAGTCCGCACTCAGCCAGTCCTCTTTGGTCGCATCAACAACACAGGCGACTGCCAACGCGCAACGCGCTCCGGTCTCGCTAGCAACCCCAATCGCCAGCACTGCCAACCCGCTCAATTGGGAAAAGTTTGAGATCGCTTCCGGCGACAGCCTGTCTTCCCTGTTTGGACAGGTTGGCCTAAACGATGGTGATCTCTTTACCCTGCTTAACAGTAGCGCCGAAGCGAAAGTACTTAACCGTATTTATCCCGGCTATAAGCTCGAATTTAATATTCCGGCCACAGGCAGGTTAGAACAGCTGCGCGTGTTGAAAAACCCCCTCGAAGGCTATCTTTTTACTCGAAATGATAGCGGCTATTCAGTCGACACCATCATTAAGACGCCTGAGATTCGCCAGACATTTAAAGTCGGCACTATTAGCGACAGTCTATTTCTTGCCGGGAAGCGCGAACAAATTCCCGCTACAACGATCATGGAGATGGCCAACATCTTCGGTGGCGTGATCGACTTTATCCTTGATCCGCGCACGGGCGATGAATTCAGCATTCTNTACGAAGAGAAATACCTCGATGGCGAATTTATNGGCCACGGAGAAATACTCGCCTCGCGTTTCGTCAACCAAGGCAAGGTCTTTACCGCTGTCAGATTCATCGACAATGAAGGCGAGGTCGGTTACTACAACCCCGAGGGAGAGAGCATGCGCAAAGCGTTCTTGCGCAGCCCTCTGGATGTCTTTCGCATAAGCTCCAATTTCAATCCCAGCCGCAGACACCCTGTGCTAAACACCATTCGCGCGCACAAAGGCACTGATTACGCTGCACCAACGGGCACGCCAATTCGTGCGACCAGCGACGGTCGTGTGACGTTCTCTGGCCGCAAAGGCTCTTTTGGCAATCTGGTCATCGTTAAGCACTCAGGTGGCTTCGAAACTAAATACGCTCATCTCAATAAATTTGGTGCTTATAAGAAAGGCGCGCGTGTTCGCCAAGGCGACATCATTGGCTATGTAGGCTCGACCGGCAGCGCGACGGGACCTCATCTACACTATGAGTTCCTGGTGAACGGCGTGCACCAAAACCCGCGCACGATAGTAGATAAACTACCAAAGGCGCGCTCAGTCGACCCTGCCCAACTTGAACGCTTCAAGTCGCAGACTGCAGGCTTGGTAGAGCAGTTTAATGCGCTCGCAGCACAAGGCGAAAAGCCAGCGCTACTTACTCTCGCGCAATAGCGAGCGCTCACCATTCACTCTATGCCTAGGAGGCGCCAATGCCTGCAGCGAAGCGCCTCTTTATCGGTCTGATGTCAGGCACGAGCCTCGATGGCATTGACTGCGTAATTGTCGACCTAGCTGGCGATACGCCTGCCCTCATCGCAGCCGACTGCCACGCGCTTCCCGACAATCTCAGGCACGATGTCCTCACTCTCTGCGCGGACAAACAGGCGCCCCTCGCCGAACTCGGTAGACTCGACATCGAACTCGGGCGCTGCTTTGCCGAAGCAGCTATAAAGACACTTGCGGCTGCCGGAGTCGTCGCACAGGAAATAGAGGCCATCGGAAGTCACGGCCAAACTGTTTTTCACCAACCCAATTCAGCGGCGCCGTTTAGCCTGCAGCTTGGCGACCCAAATACAATCGCCGAGAGGACGGGCATTACGACTGTCGCAGACTTTCGTCGCCGCGACATGGCGGCCGGCGGGCAAGGCGCCCCGCTCGCGCCACTATTGCATCAACACTGCTGCGCATCACCAAACAAGAACCGCGCGATAGTGAACATAGGCGGCATCGCTAATATCACGCTGCTGTTGGCAAACGGCGCTAGGGTCGCTTTCGATACAGGCCCCGGCAATGTCTTAATGGACCTCTGGATTGCAAGGCACAACGGTGCGCGCTTCGACAAAAATGGGGAGTGGGCTAAAGGCGGCAGTATCGACTCGGCTTTTTTGGCAGAGCTCATGTCCGAACCCTATCTCGCGCTAGCAGCACCCAAGAGCACTGGCCGCGAGCTTTTTAACGGCGCTTGGCTCGAACAGCGACTCGCATCGTTAANGCAGCGGCCTAGCCCGCAAGACATCCANGCCACNCTGCTAGAATTTACTGCCACCACACTCTCAACCGCTCTGCTAGCGGGAATGAATCAAGGTGAAATTTATCTCTGCGGGGGCGGCGCACACAACACAGCGCTATTAAAACGGATAGGCGAGCTCATGCCTGGTTATTATGTCGGGGCTACGGCAGAAATCGGCATTGATCCCGATTGGCTCGAGGCAATGGCTTTCGCTTGGATGGCACAACAGACCTTAGACGGGATAGCGGTCGACACTTCGCCGTTCACTGGCGCGAAAAAACCTGTAATGCTTGGTGGGATTTATCCCAGCCCGACATCCGCGAGCTAGCTTTAAATCGAGAAGGAAGACCCGCATCCGCAGGTTGTTGTAGCCAAAGGATTGTTTACAACGAAACGAGAACCCTCGAGGCCCTCGAGATAATCGACTTTAGAGCCAACCAGATACTGATAAGAAAGCGGGTCGACCAGCAGGCTGGCGCCCTTATTCTCGATAAGTGTGTCGTCGTCGGCTACTTCCTCGTCGAACGAGAAGCCATACTGAAACCCAGAGCAACCACCCCCCGTGACGAAAACCCGCAGCTTGAGCTGAGGATTACCCTCTTCGGTAATCAAGCTCTGAACCTTAGCTGCAGCGCTATCGGTTAGAGACATAATGGTTGGTGCTTGTGATTGAACAACAGACATCGTGGTTATCTTTCGCTAGTAATACAGGCTAAGGAGACAAATTGTTTGTGCGCGCAACAGATTCTGCGCACCGAGAGATTGTCGCAATAACCAAGCAAAGTAGTCAAGTATAGAGTGCTGCGTTACGGCGTATCAGAATTCGCCAGATCGAGCTGCTCTGCAGGTTTCGTATTGTCGCTGAGCCGGGGGGCGCCACCTTCTTCGGCGGTAATATGAACCAGCTTGCCATTCACCTCTGAGCCAAGAACCATCTCGATCATATTATAGTGTAGGTCACCTACAACAATGGCTTTGCTAGCGAGCTCGATATGTTTCGAGCAATGCACGTTACCCTGCACCAAGCCATTCACTACGGCCGAAGGCGCCTTGATCTCTCCTTCGACAGTGCCTTTTTCTGCCACTCGAACAATAGACTCACTCGCGTCCTCGGCAAATATAGACCCGCGCACGCGCCCTTCTATAATAAGTTCACCGCTAAAATGAATGTCCCCGATGACTTCGGTATCACGCGAAATCAGTGTGTGTGCGGGGCTGCTACTGCGCTTAACTGACGTCTCAGCGACGCTCGTATCGGTCTTTTTAAACATGGGTTCTCCACTCTTTTTTCATTGCTCACTATCTTACAACAATAGCGGGGTCATTTGCCCCACTCGAATTCTTGGTCGACTCTTTTCGCGACTGGCGCCTCTGCGACTGCGCTGATTTCAATTTTCTCCGGCACGAAGCCGTCTGGCACGACTATTTCGCCTTCAACATTTTGAAAATACTTAAACCGCAGTCGAATAGCGTCCTCGTCTTGCTCTGAGGAGACCTCTCGAAGCGCCAAACGCTTCAACTGTCCGCTTTGACGACCTGCTAGAGTGACGTTTACGCGCCCCTCAAGGTAGGTGTCACCGTCGGCATCTTGCTGGCGTAANACAAGTTTATACCGTTTCGTATTCGCCTTATCCGTTGGCGTGAGATCAAAGCGCGATATCATTAATCCAGTGCTGCCTGTCTGTTCAGAGACAACCTGCCGATAATATTGCACGTCAGACTCAAGCTCTGCTAGGCGATGCTGCAATGCATTGAGCTCGCCACTGACCTCTTGCGCAGCCCTTTGGTCGACTTCTCCCTCACGCTGCGCCAGCGCGATGCGCCGCCTAAGCTCTTCGTTCTCGGCAGAAACGGCTTGCAGCATAGCGTCAAGCTCACCGCGTGCCATGAGTTCGGCGCTCTGGGCATCGACCCCGCGCGTAAATCCATAATAAGCGCCGCCTACTGTAGACACCAAAACACACAAACCGATGGCAGCCCCAATCACCAAGCGTCGAATGGGCCTGTGCGGCACAACAATCATTCGTTCTTGTTTACTGCCTTTAACTACATTGGGCATTGCTGTTTTCTCTTAATAGCATCGATGACCGGCGCTCGACTTAAACAGTAGATTGGGAATCGCTGGACGACGATTAGGGCATTAATGCAATTCCACACAGCCCCTGTGTTTCGGGAAGCCCGAACATCAGATTCATATTTTGGACTGCCTGCCCCGAGGCACCTTTAACCAAATTGTCTTCGGCAGCGATCACGATAGCCGTATGTGTTTCGGCGTTGTAGCGTACCGAGATCTCGCAGCGATTCGAGCCTCGCACATCTCGCGTGGCGGGAAGCTGACCCTGCGGGAGAACTTCGACAAAAGGCTCGTTGGCAAAGCGCATTTCGTAAATGCGCTGCAAGCTTTCATTAGACGCCTCGATCCCTGGCTTCAGAGGCGCATAAAGCGTTGCCAGAATACCGCGGATCATAGGAGTAAGATGAGGCACAAACATTAAGCCAACATCGGCACCAGCGGCTGCCTGCAAACCCTGCTTAATTTCTGGCAAGTGGCGATGTCCTTCTACTCCATAGGCCGCAATTGAATCAGCAGATTCACTGAACAAACTCCCGACGGCTGCCTTACGGCCTGCGCCACTCACCCCAGATTTAGCGTCAGCGATTAACCTATCAAGACTCGCCATACCCTCTTCGAGCAGTGGCAAAAATCCAAGCTGAACCGCAGTGGGGTAGCACCCTGGCACGGCGATTAAACGTGCGCTAGGGATAGCGTCGCGATTAACCTCAGGCAACCCATAGACAGCACCGGCGACAAGCTCGGGACAAGCATGAGCAACACCGTACCAGCTCTCCCAGGTTGGAATATCCTTTATGCGAAAGTCAGCAGACAAATCGATTACCCGGCACCAAGGGCGAGGAGTTCTGGGACAGTATGCATAGCAACTGCGTGAGGTGTTGCAAAAAAGACAACATCGCAGGCGCCAAGCGCTCGAGAGTCTGGCGCGCTAAACGGCAGCGCTAGGTGGCCACGAAGACTCGGAAATAGATCCGCAACCAACGTGCCCTCAAGCTCGCGCGATGTAACCACGGTAATTTCTATCTCGTCTCGCGGCGCTAATAACCTCAGCAGCTCGACTCCTGTGTAGCCGGTTGCGCCAACAATTCCTACCTTAATCACTCGCTATCACCTCTGTAACCGCCGCGGCGGCCTCGTTTTATTGTCCTCGGTCTTTGGACTCAGCTGACCATATTACACCCGCTGACCATCAGCGTCATAATCGAGCTCCAGCGAGGCGTGTTACCCGCGAATCCCAAGCGCGCTCTGTGGTAGACTTAATGCCTAATTTGACTGCGCAAATAAGGATTCGTTGCATAGATTCCACGTCTGCGCGGGCAATAAATTCAGGCACTAAGAGATTTTTCGATGTTGTGGATCAAGGCTTTTCATATCATGGCGGTAATCACGTGGTTTAGCGCCATCTTTTATCTTCCCCGCCTCTTCGTCTACCACGCGATGAGCGATGATCAGGTAAGCAAAGACCGATTCAGTATCATGGAATCTAAATTGTTTTGGGGCATTATGACGCCATCGGCTGTGGTTACGGTTGCCCTCGGCGCATGGCTTATTGCCGGCAGCCCGAGCTACTACCTCTCGGCGCCTTGGATGCACGCGAAACTCGGCCTCGTGGTCTTGCTGTTAATCTACCATGCAGTGTGTTGGCAATTTCTCGACAAACTAAAAACTAACAGCACCGTGCGTAGCCATAAATATTTCCGCGTGTTTAACGAAATCCCAATCTTCATGATGGTACCGATTGTTATCCTCGTTGTCGTCAAGCCCGTATTCGGCGCCTAACGCAATACAGACAAGAGCAAGCGTCGCCAACTGATAATTCCTGCAGCTAGTTGCTATTGGCGGGAGCAACAAGGAAAATGCACGGCTGTCTATTGCTGCCTGCGTGCGCTTACTCACAGTTGCCCGAGCCGCGTTCGCAGCAAACGCGCGTGAAACTTTGTCGCGCCGACTAGCGTAGTGAACCACTAACAGAAAACGCACAGCGCAAAGATCCAAAGCTTACGATAATTCCAGGCCCTGAAGGACCCCAAATGAACCACGCTAATTCTAAGTCGCTCTTCGACGCCGCGCAGAAAGTCATTCCTGGCGGCGTCAATTCACCTGTCCGCGCATTCCGCAGCGTCGGTGGCAACCCACTGTTTTTTAAAGGGGGCGAAGGCGCTTATTTAATAGACGCCGATGACAANCGCTATGTCGACTATGTTGGGGCTTGGGGACCGCTGATATTGGGTCATGGCAGCCCGCTCGTCGTTGACGCGCTGCGCAAGCAGCTAGATCAGGGCATCGGCTATGGTGCGTCTACCGAAGCTGAGATTACTATCGCGACGAAAATCGTCGATATCGTCCCCTCAATAGAGAAAGTGCGGCTGACCACGTCGGGTACCGAAGCGACTATGAGCGCAATTCGCGTCGCGCGTGGCTACACCGGACGCGATGCAATTGTAAAATTTGAAGGGTGCTATCACGGCCATGCTGACGGCCTGCTAGTGAAAGCCGGCTCGGGTGCTCTCACGCTTGGCGAGCCCGACTCGCTCGGCGTTCCCAAGGCTTACACAGACCTCACCCATGTGTTGCCCTACAACGACGCGCAGGCGGTCGAGGATTTTTTTGCCAAGCATGGCGACAGCATCGCGTGCTTGATCGTTGAACCTATTGCTGGAAACATGAATCTTGTCCCGCCAGTCCCTGGGTTTCTCGAAACACTGCGCGCGGTCTGCGATAAACACGGCACCGTGCTGATATTCGACGAAGTGATGACCGGTTTCCGTGTCGCTCGCGGCGGCGCGCAGGAAGTCTACGGCGTGACTCCCGATATGACCTGCCTTGGCAAAGTGATTGGTGGCGGACTCCCCGTTGGCGCTTTTGGCGGCCGCACCGATATTATGAACATGATTGCGCCGCTCGGCGCGGTGTATCAAGCGGGCACTTTATCGGGTAGCCCTCTCGCCGTAGCCGCCGGTATTTGCATGCTCGACGCTATCTCACAGCCCGGTTTCTACGAAGACCTCGGCGCTCGCGCCGAACAGTTAATGACGGGGCTCAAGGTGCGCCAGCAGCAGCAGGTATTCCTTTCACTACCAATCAAGTCGGCGGAATGTTCGGCTGCTTTTTTAGCGAAGAGGACACTGTGACGAATTTCGCTCAGGTTATGGCCTGCAATTCAGACCATTTCCAGCGTTACTTCCACCTCATGCTCGATGGCGGCGTTTATCTCGCGCCCTCCGCGTTTGAAGCAGGATTCATCTCAATCGTCCACGGCGATGCTGAGCTCGCCGCCACGCTCGCTGCCGCCGAAAACGCGTTTGCCGCCCTCGCTAGCTAACGCAGCTACCCAAGGAATTTGCTGAATGTCTCACGATAAAAAATACGATGTTTATGCCGTGGGCAATGCCCTCGTCGACAAGGAATTCGAGGTCAGNGACGCCTTCTTCGACTCGCATGGTATAGAGAAGGGATTAATGACGCTGGTCGAAGGTGATGAGCAGGCCAAACTCGTTGAGTTATTGATGGCAGAGCACGGACTTAAGAAGCGCGCCGGTGGCGGCTCTGCTGCCAACACGCTTTATGCGCTCAGCCAGTTCGGAGGCCGCGCCTATTACTCCTGCAAACTGGGAAACGATGAGACTGGCGACTTCTTTCTTTCGCAGCTTGGCGATCAGAACATCGAGACCAACACCGAAAGCCAACGTGCCGAAGGCGCCAGTGGTCGCTGTGTTGTCATGATCAGTCCCGATGCGGAACGCACGATGCATACCCACCTAGGGGTGTCGGGATCGATTGATAGTTCAGACCTAGACCTAAGTGCCGCAGACCGATCGAAATACATCTACCTCGAAGGTTATTTAGTGACTTCGCCGAGCGCGCGCGCTGCCATTATCGAACTCAAGCGCTATGCCGAAAGCCAAGGCGTCCGTACCGCAATGACCTTTTCCGACCCCTCGATGCTCGAATACTTCCGCGACAATATCAATGAAGTGCTTGGCACCGGAGTCGATCTCTTATTCTGCAACGAGCGAGAATTGGGTCTGTGGGCGCAGACAGATGATTTCGAAGCTGCGTTTACGAAAGCGCAGGGGTTCGCAAAGAAGCTCGTCGTTACCCTCGGCGCCAAAGGTGCCTTGTTATTCGATGGCGATCGCCGCATCCCCATAGCCCCCAATGCCGTCAATGCGATCGATACAAATGGTGCGGGCGACATGTTCGCCGGCGCGTTTTTGTATGGCATCACCAATGGAATGGACTTCGAGGCGGCTGGAAATTTAGCGTCTCTCGCCTCGGCGCGGGTCGTGTCTAATTTCGGTCCAAGGCTCGCACCAGAAGAACACGCAGCGATACTCGGCTAGACTCGCCGCACGTAAGATTTTTTATTAAACATGCGCCAACAAAAACGCGGCAATAACGCCGCGTTTTTGTCTCTCAACTGACACAGCGTTCTAGCCACGCAGTTCGTCAATAAAACTCTTCACGCCGTCAAAGAATGACGTACGTTTAGGCGACTGCTTTTTACCTTCGCCTTCTTGAATAGTCTGAAATTCTTCCAAAATCTCTTTCTGCCGCTTAGTTAAATGCACAGGCGTCTCGACTACGACACGGCAAAGCAAATCGCCGACATTGCCACCACGAACAGGCTTTATGCCTTTGCCGCGCAATCTAAACAATTTTCCGGTTTGAGTTTCGACAGGTATCTTAAGCTTCACTCGACCATCTAGCGTCGGTACTTCTAGCTCGCCGCCGAGGGCTGCATCACCAAAGCTTATGGGGATCTCACAGAATAAATCTGCGCCCTCTCGCTCAAATATTTTATGCGGCTGCACGTTCATCTCAACGTACAAATCGCCTGGCGGCCCACCGTGCTCGCCGGCTTGACCCTCGCCTGTGAGGCGTATGCGATCGCTCGTATCAACACCTGCTGGCACTTTAACCGACAGCGTTTTGTTTTCACGAACCGCTCCGCGCCCATGACAGGTATTGCAAGGATCTTTAATCTGCTTGCCTGCGCCCTGACAACGCGGACACGTTTGCTGCACAGAGAAAAACCCCTGTTGCATGCGAACCTGCCCATGGCCGCCACAGGTTGTGCAGTCGATAGGCTGCGAGCCTTTCTTAGCACCGGAACCGTCACAGGTCTCGCAGGTCACAGTCGTAGGAATCTGTATTTTAACCGTCGTTCCACGCACCGCGTCTTCTAAGCTGAGGTCGAGGTTATAGCGAAGATCTGCCCCCTTACGCACGTGGCTTCTACCACCGCCTCCGCGCCCACCGCCAAATATGTCGCCGAAAATATCGCCAAACATATCGCCAAAGTCTGCGCCGCCTGCACTCGTCTGACCGTCAACGCCCGCATGACCATACTGGTCATAGCGGGCGCGTTTGTCTTTGTCGGACAACACTTCGAAGGCCTCATTGGCCTCCTTGAAAATGTTTTCCGCATCGGGGTTATCAGGGTTTCGGTCGGGATGATTTTTCATCGCGACGCGGCGATAGGCCTTTTTCAAAGCGGCCGCGTCTGCCCCCCTCTCTACACCCAGCACCTCATAGTAGTCACGTTTTGACATAAAAC
>JGI26082J51739_10002163_pt1 | contig 12075 bp, 9 predicted proteins | sample SaaInl5LU_22_DNA_FD_51739 | JGI IMG/M metagenome (IMG submission 51739)
GCGTCGTTACACGACGGCACTTGCAGGACTACATGCGGGTTGCCCATTGATAAGGCGCCGACCTGATACGTTTCGTTACCAGCATCAAGCGTGTATTCAAGCGAATGGGCGGTCGCAGTAAAGGGAATGTCGGCTGGCTCAAAAACCGGCGCGCCCAAGTTAGCCAGTACGCGCCCGTCTTCGCCTGTTCGCAAATGCATCATGCCGTTTGTTGTTTGAACGGCTAGCTCACGCTTATTGCTCAGTCGCTGTTCTCTGACGAAGCGCGCAAAGCAGCGGGCACCATTACCGCATTGGCCNGCTTCAGAGCCGTCTGCATTGAAAATAGTGTAGCGAAAGTCGGCATCGGGGTGGTCCGGTGGTCCCACCAATAGTACTTGGTCACANCCNACACCACGCTGGCGATCGGCGATGAAACGGAGCTTGCCTTGGCTAAGCTGGACAGATTGGCGTACGCAGTCGATGACGACGAAATCGTTGCCGGCGCCGTGCATTTTGGTGAAGTGAAGCTTCACAGATTACTCTCCGGCAGTACCTGCTCTCCCGCCCAGAGTTGCTCGCGGGTTTCTCGGGCGCGAATCACGTGCGCTTGGTCGTTATCAACCATGATTTCAGCAGGTCGCGGGCGGCTGTTGTAGTTAGACGCCATTGCAAAGCCGTATGCACCTGCACCGGTTACCGCGAGTAAGTCGCCCGCTTCAAGTGCTAGGTCGCGATCCTTGCCTAAAAAATCACCCGTTTCACAAACCGGGCCAACGATATCCCAGCACTTCGGCGCCTCGGCTCGTTCCGTTACGGGTAGGATGGCTTGCCAGGCGCTGTACAATGACGGGCGAATCAGATCGTTCATTGCGGCATCTACCAGCGCAAAATTCTTGTGATCCGTTGGTTTCAGGTAATTAACTCTCGTCAGCATGACACCAGCCATGGCAACAATCGACCGACCCGGCTCAAAAATTAACTCGTAGTTGCGCCCGTCGAGCTTGGCGGTGAGTGCATCAATATAGTCTTGTACTGGCGGAACGTCTTCATCCGCATAGCCCACGCCTAGGCCGCCGCCTAGATCGAGGTGTTCCAGTATGACTCCGTCAGCTTCAAGTTCGTCGACGAGCGCCAAAAGGCGGTCGAGGGCGTCAGTAAATGGGGTGATAGCAAGCAATTGACTGCCAATGTGGCAATCGACACCTACCGGGTTCACGCCCGGTAACGAGAGTGCGCGGCGGTAAAGAGCGTGTGCCGCGGCGATATCGACGCCAAATTTGTTCTCTTTAAGTCCGGTTGAAATATACGGATGAGTGCCTGCATCAACATCGGGGTTCACGCGCAGTGATATGCGCGCCACCGTCCCCATGTCATCTGCTACTTCAGACAGTAGCTCGAGTTCTGCGGCCGACTCTACGTTAAAGCATCGTATGCCAGCTTGGAGCGCCTGGCGCATCTCGTCAGTACTTTTGCAGACGCCGGAGAAAACCACTTTAGCCGGGTCTCCACCCGCTGCAATGACGCGTTCAAGTTCGCCGCCCGATACAATGTCGAAACCTGCTCCAAGCTTTGCGAGGCAGTTGAGTACTGCTAGATTAGAATTCGCTTTAACCGCGTAGCAAATCAAATGAGGCCGATCGGTCAGGGCGTTTTGGTACCGTAAAAAGGCACTCTCAATTGCCCTGCGGCTGTAGACATAGAGCGGGGTGCCGTAAGTATTAGCAAGGGTCTCTAGGTTTATATTTTCACAGAGCAGCGTATTATCACGTCGCTCAAAGCCTTCACCTATCACGACTCCACTCCCTCTTCTTGTTGCTCGACTGGCGGGGTCGATGGCTCAGCGGTGGGCGCAGTCGGCTGCACAAGCGGCCCCTGCTGACCACAGGCTGTGAGGGCCCAGAACAGGGCGACTATTTTTGTCAGTAGTAAGAGTTGGCGCACAATCGAGACCCAAAAGGCGTCAGTATACCAGTGCTAGCGGAGGATTCGGGTAACCTCTAAGATGATTGATGATTAAACAGCCGCGGGTGAGACCGCTGTCACTACTGAAACAAGGAGAGTTAAGCGTGGCCAGTCCAGTGTATTACGAGCGTATAGACAGTATTTTTGAAGAGCTCGAGGATCGCCTCGATATGCTGGACGAAGATCCTGATGTGGCTGCAGCAGCGGGCGTTATTAATGTGACCTTTCGCTCGGGCGTCGTTTTCGTATTTAGTCGCCAGCCTCCAACCGAGCAGCTTTGGTTGGCGACGCCCGGCGGTGGCTTTCACTACGAGTGGAGTGATAGCGCCGACGATTGGTTGGATACGAAGACAGGCGAGGCGTTTAGACCATTTTTAGTGGCTCAAATGGCAGAGCACACCGGGATTGCTTTTTCCTGGTCGTAAGAGTGCTGATCGCTTTCCGGCTAATAGCCGCTTCATGTTTGGGCCTGCTGGCGGTACCCGTCTCGGGTCAGGACGCCTACTTTTTAGAACCTCTTCGGTCAGAACCTCTGTGGGTTGAAAACCTCTCGCCACTAGCGGGTTTGGTTGCCTTACCGTCACAGCGCAGTGCCCGCATCACTCCAGGACTGACCATTGCACTTCATGGGGCGGTGGCGAATCATTGGGTCTCTCAAGACGAAGCCGAAGAAAGTGTATTTTTTGATGGCGAAACCGGACGCGTGACAGCGGCCTTTGAATACGGTTTTAGCGACGCTAACTCCTTTCGCCTCAGTGTCCCGTGGGTTTCGCACAGTCAGGGTTCCCTTGATGGCCTGATAAATGATTGGCACGCGCTTTTCGGTATGAGTGATGGCGGTCGCAGTCATTACCCAGAGGATAACTTCCAGTATCGTTATCGCCGTGATGAGGGTGAAGCCTTGCTAGTCCAAAGCGCATCGGGCTTGGGTGACGTGCGTGCTGAGTGGAATACCGCACTGTTGCAGGCTGATTCCTATGCGGTCAGTGCCTCGGTGGGCTATAAATTTTCTACGGGCGACGACCCTGTTTGGCTGGGAAGCGGGGCAGGTGACGTATTTACCAGCCTGCGCTTTTCTGGGCGCCACCTTAGCGATCTTCCACTCGTATGGCACGGTCAGTTAGGCTATACCTATGCGGGTCAAAGCGAGTTGCTGGGCGCGGCCCAGCGCCGCAATCTCTGGCGCGCGGGGCTTTCTGTGGACTGGCAGCTGGGCCAGCACTGGTCACTGCTAGCTCAAATTGACGGCCATGCGGGGGTTGTTGATAGCGCTCTCGGCGCTATTGGTAACGGGCCTTCGGTGCTATTGAGCTTAGGCACTCGCTACCGACTCACGTCAAGTTGGCTTGTCGACGTGAGTTTTGTCGAGGACATACGCGTTGAAACAGCGCCCGACATAACATTTCAAGCAACGTTGCGCTGGCAACCCTAGGGTTGTTCTAGCGTATATGTAGCTGCCGAGCCGCTTGCTGCGCAGCAGCCTCGACCTGTTTGGGCGCGGTACCACCAATATGATTACGCGCAGCGACCGAGCCCTCGAGGGTCAGAATATCAAACACGTNGGCATCGATAGTGGCGCTGAAGGTTTGTAGTGTCGCGAGTTCTAGCGCCTCAAGATTGCAGTTATTGCTCACGCAGTGGGCAACCGCTTTGCCTACAACTTCGTGGGCATCTCGGAAGGGTACTCCCTTGCGTACAAGATAGTCCGCCAGGTCTGTCGCGGTCGCAAAGCCCGTGAGGGCGGCGCGGCGCATTGATTCTTTCTTGGGTTTCAGAGCAGGCACCATGTCTGCAAAGGCACGTAGACAGTCGTGTAGCGTATCGACACAGTCAAATAAAGGCTCTTTGTCTTCCTGGTTATCTTTGTTGTACGCCAATGGCTGGCCTTTCATCAGTGTCAGCAGACTGATTAGGTGGCCATTGACCCGGCCGGTTTTGCCGCGAACCAGTTCAGGCACATCGGGATTTTTCTTCTGCGGCATAATCGATGAGCCTGTGCAAAAGCGATCGGGAATATCGACAAAATCAAACTGTGCTGATGTCCAGAGGATGAGTTCTTCGGACATGCGTGATAAGTGAGTAAGCACTAGGGCTGCGGCGGCACAGAACTCGATCGCAAAATCTCGGTCAGACACTGAGTCGAGGGAATTGAGCGTGGGGCCATCGAACCCTAGAGCGTGTGCTGTCATCGCTCGATTAATGGGAAAGGTCGTGCCCGCAAGCGCGGCAGCCCCTAGAGGACATTGATTGAGCCTTGTCTGACAGTCGCGCAGTCGACTCCAATCGCGCTCGAGCATCTCGTTCCACGCGAGTAAGTGATGACCAAAAGTCACGGGCTGTGCCACTTGCAGGTGCGTAAAGCCGGGCATTATGGTGTCGGTGTTAGCNGCAGCTAGCCCGATAATACCTTCCTGTAAGCGAGTCAGCTCCTGCATTGCTGAGCTAATCGCTTCGCGCATAAACAAGCGAATGTCGGTTGCTACCTGATCGTTTCTCGATCGTCCTGTGTGCAACTTTTTGCCCGCATCACCAATGATCTCGGTGAGTCGCGCTTCGATATTCATATGGACGTCTTCGCGCTCTACTCGCCAGTCAAAGCGCTGTTCATTGATCTCGGCAGCGACTTGGTCGAGGCCCTGATGAATTAGGGCGCATTCCTCGGCGTTTAGCACCCCAGCCTGGGTGAGCATGTCGGCGTGCGCCCTTGATCCCTGAATGTCTTGAGCGGCTAATCTGCGGTCAAATTGATGCGATGCGGTAAAGCGCTGAACAAAGGCGTCGGTGGGTTCTGAAAAGCGGCCACCCCAGAGATCACTGGTTGTTTCAGAGCTTGAGTCAGAGCGAGTCATGTTTAATCCTACTGGCGGTTATGCGCCCTCTATGAAGGCAAATAATAATCTTTAGAGCGTATTGTACCACCCGCGACGCATTGGTCGCGCACAGAGTGGTTTCTAGTGCCGCATCACATGCTACGATGGCGTCTAATAGGGAGGTCTCATGTCAAAATTGGTTATTGCAACGCGGGAAAGCCCGCTTGCTTTGTGGCAGGCACATTTTGTTGCCGGCGAATTGCGCCGCCTTCATCCGAGCCTGGAAGTTGAGCTGCTTGGGATGACATCAAGAGGCGATCAGATACTTGATACGCCGTTGTATAAGGTTGGCGGGAAAGGGCTGTTTGTTAAAGAGCTTGAAACTGCGCTATTGGACGGTCGTGCAGATATTGCTGTGCACTCGATGAAAGATGTCCCAATGGAGTTACCCGACGGCCTGACGCTCGGCGTTATTTGTGAGCGAGAAGACCCGCGAGATGCGTTGGTCGGTATCGATAGTTTTGACGCCCTACCGCAGGGTGCTCGTTTGGGCACATCTAGCCTGCGCCGGTCATGCCAGATCAAGCGTTCGCGGCCCGATCTCGATATTGGGTTCCTCCGAGGTAATGTAAACACTCGCTTGAGCAAGCTCGATGCGGGTGAGTTTGATGCGATCATGTTAGCCACAGCAGGCCTTTTACGGCTTGGTTTTGATGATCGTATCGGTGCTCGTATCGATCCTGATATCTCACTGCCCGCAGGCGGCCAAGGAGCCGTGGGTATCGAGTATCGTCAGAGTGATACACGCACTGCGGAGCTGCTCGCGCCGCTGCAGCACGATCTCACTGCGCGCTGCGTTCGCGCTGAGCGTGCGATGGTGCGGAAACTTGATGGTGGTTGCGATGTGCCGATTGCCAGCTATGCGGTCATCGAAGGTGATCAGCTGTGGTTGCGGGGGCGAGTGGGTTCTCCCGATGGCGAGACACTGCTGTTTGCCGAATCCCGAGGTAGCGACCCCGAGGCGCTCGGAGACACTGTCGCCAATCAGCTGTTAGAGCAGGGGGCAGATACAATTTTGGCAGCGGTGCGCGGATGACTACACTTGTCGTATTGACTCGACCCGAGGGCGACAACTCTCGTTTGGAGTCAACATTGGCGGCTCAGGGCTACGATACGTATATCCAGCCGCTTCTGCGTATTGCATCACTGCCTGAATCCGAGCTTCCTGACCCTCCGGATCTTACCGGCGATGACCTTTGTATTTTTATTAGTGCCAATGCGGCACGGATGGGCTTACCCACTCTCATGGGAGGAATGGTCGAAAACGGCATTGTGAGCTTTGCTGTTGGGCCGCGGACCGCCAATGTGCTCGAGGTTGAAGGTCTGCCTGTTATCGTCCCTGAGCAAATGGATTCGGAAGGTCTTCTTGCTTTGCCTGAGCTTAGCGAGGTCCAAGGCCGCCGAGTGGTAATTGTTAAGGGTGAGGGTGGCCGCGAAGTGCTTGCCCGTGAGCTCGAAGCAAAAGGCGCGCTTGTTGAAGAGTACATTTGCTACCGGCGCGAATCAGCGCTAGTGGATTCGGACACGTTTTGCGCGAGCTTATTAGATTACAAAAAGATCATTTTTCAGGCTAACAGTGGACAAACGCTGGCAGCGCTGACCACTGTGTTAGAACAATGCAAAGGGGCCTCATTCCTGCAGCAATGTGTAATCGTACCCTCTCAGCGGGTGGCAGATGACGCTCGGAATTTGGGCTGGCAGCGAGTGGCAGTTGCTGACAACGCGAGCGACGAAGCCTTTCTTGCGGCGTTACAAAGGAGCTGCTCATGGATGACGACACAGGCGCAACGCAGCCTTTCTCTTCAGATTCTGCCTCTTTAGATTCCGCCTCTTCAGATTCTGCCTCGCCCCACTCCTCATCTAAAGCGTCAAAAGAGCAAGCAAAGATAGAGCCTGAATTAACGGGCGCGAGAAGAGGGCTAGGCGCTTTTTTCGTATTTATCTTCGTGCTTTTGCTTACGAGTGGCGCTGCGGCGGCTGCGTATTTTATCTTACTGCCCAAATGGCAAGCTCAGACAGCAGTGGTTACCAGCTTACAGCAACAGGTCGAATCCCTGGTCGTGGCTGATGCCACATTGCAATCCCGTTTAGGCGGGCAGATGGATACTCAGGCAGCCCAGTTTGAGCAACGCGCCGCTGAGCTACTGAAGAATCAAGCGTCGCAGCAAGCGTTGGAGTTGGCGAGAAGCCAAGCCGATTTTGATGAGGAGCAGCGTCGGCTGAATGGGCGGCTGGATCGCCTAGACATCCGCATTGCGCGCCTTACTGCGACCGATCGGCGCGCTTGGCTTGCGAATGAAGCCGCTTTTCTTGTTCGATTAGCAGCGCAGCGATTACTTGTGTCGCGAGACATTGCAGCCGCTGAGGCGTTACTGGGTAATGCCGACGCACTGCTGTCAGAAGCCGATGATCCCCGGTTTGAATCTGCACGCGGCGCTTTGGCAGCCGATTTATCAGCCTTGCGGGCGGCGCCTCGTGTCGATGTAGTGGGCCTATATGCGCGCTTCTCCGCGTTAACTGGACAGGCTTCAGCTCTCACTGTAGTAGTAGCGCCGCCAGTATCCACGGCAGAGTCGTCAAGTTCGCAGGGTTGGTTGGCGCGGGCTGAATCGGGCTGGAAAGTCGCACTGGCGAAACTCTCTGACTATCTCGTTGTGCGCAGCCGCGACGCTGAAATGTCGCGGATGATGACGCCCGATTGGGAGGCGCTAGCTCGGCAAAATCTGCGGTTATTGCTCGAACAAGGGCAGATCGCGGCGCTCTCACATAATCAGGCCTTGTATGACACAGCGCTAGAGCGTGCTGCAGCCTTCGTCGGCGAGTTTATGCCGAATGACCCTAATCGCGTTGCGGCAATGCTTGAGGAGATTCAAGCCTTGAGAGCCCTCAATATTGCCCCGGCATTACCGAATCTATTGACCTCGAGAGCAGCGATCGCCGATGCATTGCGTTCGATTGACAGCGATAAAACCTTGCCATCGGTTACCGATGCTGAACTGGTAGAGCCGACTATTCCGTCCGTGGATAGTTCGAGTGCCGTTATCGAGAGTAACGACTGATATGCGTCGCTTGCTGATCGTCACATTAGTCGGGCTGGTTGTAGGCGCGGCTTTAATCAACCTTGTTGAGCGAGATCCGGGATACTCTTCATCAGCCTCGGCGATGTGACCATTGAGACGAGCTTTTGGTTTGCGACCATTCTCTGGCTAGTCGTGTGGGCGCTTTTGTCGGCGAGTTTAGCTGCGCTGAGGACGCTGCTGCGGGGTCGCCAATGGATCAGCGGCTGGGTGGTTGGGCGTAAGACGCGTAACGCGGGAGCGCTCACTAATCGAGGCCTCATCAGCTTTATTGAGGGTCATTGGGCGCGAGCGCGACGGCAATTACTCCGGTCAGCACGATACAGTGATGCCCCATTGGTCAATCATCTGCTTGCAGCTCAGGCGAGCTATAGGCTTGGCGATGTTGACGAAATGCGACGGCAATTAGGGCTGGCAGAGACTGTTGAAGCGGGCGTTGGTATTGCACTTGAATTGACGCAAGCGGAGCTGCAATTAACTGCTGGCCATAACGAGGAGGCGTTGGCTACCCTCGTTCGAGCTCGAGCCAATGCGAGTAAACATCCACATGTTCTTGAGCTGCTTGCTCGAGTGCATCGTAAGCTCGCAGATTGGGCAGCGCTCAGAGACCTTTTACCTGAGCTGCGCCGCCACGACTTGCTTGAGTCTCCGCACCTGCAAGGCTTGGAGGCTGAATTATGGTTCGCATTGCTAAATACGGCCTGCGAAAGCGCAATAGATTCGAACGAGCTTCAGCATGTCTGGCAAACTATCCCGTTAAGTTGGCGTGAAACTGATTCTTTACGCTGCCGGTATATTGAGTCTCTTGTCGCGCGTGGCATGACTGCCGAACACGAAAAGCTCTTAATAGCGATGCTCAATAAGCAGTGGAATACGCGATTAGTGCGCGTGATTGGCAGCTATCCTCCAGCAGATCCCAAGCGGCTTATCAAAGCGATACGCCGTTGGTTGGAGGGTCACGGTCAAGAGGCAGTGCTTCTTGTTGCTGCAGCTAGGCTCGCACAGCACATGGGCGATTGGCAGCAGGCGCGTAGCTGGTTTGAAGAGGCCAATAAGATTGAGCCACAAGCAGACACATGCATGGAGCTTGTCCGTCTCGCCAGCGCACAGGGTGATCGAGTTGCTGCCGATTCATATTTGCAATTGGCCGGCAGCCAATTACTCGATGAGCTACCGTTGGCACCTATCCCAGAAAAGGCTAACAGCCCAAGTCCCTAATCCTGCGGCCTATGTAGGGTTAGCTTTTGCGGCCTGGGAGCTCGATGCCCAGCTCGCTCCAAAGAGAATCGACCTTGCTCTTGACCGCATCATCCATCTGAATGGCTGTACCCCATTCACGATCGGTTTCACCTTCCCACTTGTTAGTGGCGTCCATACCTACCTTGGAGCCTAGTCCTGCGACTGGCGATGCGAAATCGAGATAATCAATCGGCGTGTTATCGATGAAGACGGAATCGCGACGAGGATCCATTCGTGTAGTCATGGCCCAAATCACATCCTCCCACGAGCGCGGATCGACGTCATCGTCAACAACAATAATAAACTTGGTATACATGAATTGACGCAAGAAAGACCAAATGCCAAGCATCACGCGCTTTGCATGTCCTGGGTATTCTTTGCGCATTGATACAACAGCCATGCGGTATGAACAGCCCTCGGGCGGAAGGTAGAAATCAACGATCTCGGGAAACTGTTTGCGGAGCAGGGGTACAAAAACTTCGTTGAGGGCCACGCCAAGAATCGCAGGCTCATCCGGTGGTCGGCCGGTATAAGTGCTGTGGTAAATAGGATTCTCGCGTGTGGTCATTGTTTCAACGGTGAATACTGGGAAGCGCTCCACTTCGTTGTAGTAACCCGTATGATCACCGAAGGGGCCTTCGTCAGCTTCTTCGTTAGGGTCAATGTAACCCTCGAGTATGATTTCTGAATGTGCAGGGACGAGTAATTTATTATCTCGGCACAGGGGTGTTAAGCATTCGGCGAGTTCGGTTTTGCTGCCTCGAAGTAAGCCTGCAAAAGCATACTCGGACAGTGTGTCAGGAACAGGTGTTACGGCACCGAGGGTTGTCGCAGGATCTGCGCCTAAGGCTATAGCAACGGGGTAAGGCTTACCGGGATGCTTGAGCTGCCAGTCTCTAAAATCGAGCGCGCCACCACGGTGTGACAGCCAGCGCATAATCAACTTGCGCGGGCCCAAACGCTGCATACGATATATGCCCAGGTTCATACGGGGCTTCTCGGGCCCACGTGTTATCACCAAAGGCCACGTCACTAGAGGGCCAATGTCGCCGGGCCAGCAGGTTTGTACCGGAATTCGCGTTAAGTCGATGTCGTCGCCCGTAATCACTCGCTCTTGGCAAGGGGGGCGCTTGATCGTTTTAGGGCCCATGTTGAGCACTTTTTTAAGCAGAGGCGCTTTATCAATCAGGTCGCGCATACCTTTGGGCGGATCGGGCTGGCGCAGGTACGCTAAGAGTTCACCAATGTCACGGAGCGCTTCAGTCGAATCTGCTCCCATACCGCGGGCGACACGCTCTTCCGTGCCAAACATTGGCGAGCACGGGCATATCGTAGCCTTTGGGGTTTTCAAAAAGCAGAGCGGGGCCGCCGCCGCGTAACGTGCGATCGGCGATCTCTGTCATTTCCAGGTGAGGATCGACTTCTTGATGGATACGCACAAGATCACCACGTTCCTCAAGTTCGTGGATGAAGTCTCGCAGGTCTGTAAAGCGGGCAGCCATGATCGGTTCCTTTTAAGGGTCGGCGGAAAAAGCTCCGCCTAATTCTAGCGAACCAGAAGACCTTATTTGCGCTTCATCATTTACGCTTCATCGATTTGAAGAATTCTTCGTAGACTTTGTGTCTTTCAACTTATCAAGCAAAAACTCTATCGCAGGAAGGTCTTCCATGCCATGCAGCAACTTGCGAAGAATCCACATGCGCTGCAGCTCGTCTTCACTGGTTAATAACTCTTCCCGGCGGGTACCGGATCGACGAATATTAATCGCAGGGTACGTTCGCTTCTCAGCAATCTTGCGATCAAGATGCAGTTCCATGTTGCCGGTACCTTTGAACTCTTCGTAGATAACTTCATCCATTTTTGAGCCAGTATCGATGAGTGCCGTGGCAATAATAGATAGGCTGCCGCCTTCCTCGATATTTCGTGCCGCTCCGAAGAAACGTTTTGGACGCTCGAGTGCATGAGCGTCGACGCCGCCTGTTAACACCTTGCCAGAACTGGGCACTACGGTGTTGTAGGCTCGCGCCAGTCGGGTAATGGAGTCAAGTAGGATCACTACGTCACGTTTGTGCTCAACAAGACGCTTTGCCTTTTCGATCACCATATCTGCCACTTGCACGTGGCGTGAAGGTGGTTCGTCGAACGTAGATGCTACGACCTCGGCACCGCGAATGCCGACACTGCGCTGCATTTCAGTCACTTCTTCGGGNCGTTCATCGATCAGTAACACGATGACATAACATTCGGGGTTGTTCGAAATGATGGCCTGCGCCATATTTTGCATCATGATGGTCTTGCCCGCTTTTGGCGGTGCGACCAACAGTCCACGTTGGCCTTTGCCAATGGGTGCACACAGATCAATGATACGTCCCGTAAGATCTTCTTTGCTGCCGTTGCCTTTTTCGAGCGTTAGACGCTCATTAGGGAATAGCGGCGTTAAGTTTTCAAACAGGATCTTGCTCTTCGCACTCTCGGGGGACTCGAAGTTCACGTCCTTCACTTTGAGTAGCGCGAAATACCTCTCCGAGTCCTTGGGCGGCCGGATCATGCCGGTAACGCTATCGCCCGTGCGTAAATTGAAACGACGAATCTGACTCGGGCTGACATAAATATCGTCAGGGCCGGCGAGATATGAGCTATCAGAGGAGCGAAGAAAGCCGAAGCCATCTTGTAGAATTTCTAAAACGCCGTCGCCCCAAATATCTTCGCCACTCTTGGCATGACGCTTGAGCAGCGCAAAAATGATGTCCTGTTTACGTGAGCGTGCCATGTTCTCTAGGCCCATCTCACGCGCCATGTCGATCAGCTCTTGCGTCGACTTGGTCTTTAGATCGGTGAGGCTTAGTGGATTTGCACTCGGTGTATTGGGGTCGCGTCGACGCGGACGACGGCCGCGGCCGCGACGGCCATTATTGTTCGCATTGTCTGCATTGTCTGCATTGTC
>JGI26082J51739_10002164_pt1 | contig 12066 bp, 6 predicted proteins | sample SaaInl5LU_22_DNA_FD_51739 | JGI IMG/M metagenome (IMG submission 51739)
GGTGGCAGGATTCGAACCTGCGACCTCCTCGTCCCAAACGAGGCGCGATGACCGGGCTACGCTACACCCCGAGTGCAATTTTATAGCGGAGAGACAGGGACTCGAACCCTGGCGACAGTTTCCCGTCGACAGATTAGCAATCTGCTGCATTACCACTCTGCCACCTCTCCCGAAAGTTCATTTAAAATTAACGAACTTAAAATTGCGAGTGCAAATGTAATATTAGAAAAACAATTTACCAAGATGTTTTTCAGTTTTTTTTTATTTTTTTTCGTTTNNCTATTCTGGGTATTCTACCCTTAAATGATAGATGTTCATTANCTTTTTCTTAATTACTTTTTTTATTATTTCTATCTCTTTAAAAGTAACGTCTGAATTTAAAAATTGATTTTCTGACATTTGCTTATCTATAATCTTGTCTATAAGATCATTAATAGATTGGGCAGTTGGTTTTGTTAGACTTTTAGAAGCTGCTTCAGCAGCATCACACATCATTAAAATTGCTGTTTCTTTAGAAAAAGGATTAGGCCCTTTGTACTGAAACTTTTTTATATTGATATCTACACCTGGGTTTTGCTCCTTTTCTTTCATATAAAAATAGTAGGCTGTACTAGTTCCATGATGCGTTCTAATAAAATCTATAATTCTGTCTGGCAATTTATATTTTTTCGCAATTTCTACACCTTTTATTACATGGTCTGTAATAATTTTTGCGCTATCTTCTGGAGATAAATCGTTATGAGGATTTACACCTGTTGTTTGGTTTTCTATAAAGTACATTGGATTTACCATTTTTCCAATATCGTGGTACAAGGCACCAGTTCTTACTAACATAGAATTTGCTCCTATTTCATTGGCTGCAGTTTCTGCTAAATTTGCAACTTGCATAGAATGCTGAAAAGTACCGGGTGCTTTTTCATTTAGCTCTCTTAAAAGTTTTGTGTTAGTATTTGAAAGTTCTAAAAGTGTTACATCAGATACCAAACCGAATACTTTTTCATAAATATAAATTAATATAATGGCTAAAAATGAAAGCAATCCATTTATGGCAAAAAGAATAAAATAATCTAAATTAATTTGTGATGCATTACCTTCTTTAATAATAGAAAAAGCAAAGTAAGTTATCATATAAATTAACGTAATCTGAGCTACAGAAATAAATAAATTTGCTCTTTTATACAGCTCTGATACTGTTAAAATAGTAACAATACCAGCAATAATGTGCAGATAAATAAACTCGAAACTATTAGGCACAACATATCCTAATAACAATACTGTTAAAACGTGTGTAAACAAGCCTAATCTTGCATCAAAAAAAGCCTTTAACACAATTGGTAAAACACTTAATGGTACTACATATAAGTAATCTGAATTGTATTTTATAACCAATGTTTGTATAAAAATCATGATAAAAACATTGAAAAATATAAAAGTTACTTTGTTGTTATTGTTATAAATTTCTAACCTATTTATTTGAAGAAAAAGTAAGAGCATTAATAATGCTAATGCTACTAATATGGTATATCCAAAAATAATCCANTTGTAATTAGAGTCTGTCCAAACTTTAGATTCAGACTCACTTTTTAAGGAGTTTAAAATAGCTAATTTTTTACCTTCTACAATATCACCTTTTAATATTATAAGTTCTCCAGAAGACACTTTTCCTTTCGTGTAAGAGATGTTTCCTATTTCATTATCTATAATTTTATCAGTAAAAGAAGCATTATAGCTTATGTTAGGTGTAATTATTTCTGATAAGATATTAAAAACTTCACTTTTGAAATAAACATTGGTTTTAGTATTGACACCTTTTGTTATTGCTAATAAAACATCATTAGAATTATTTAGATTCTTAAATAAAACATCCTCTATAACATTCTCTTTTTTTACTACAACTAACTCATTTGGGTTTGATACTCTATCTTGACTAATAACTTCTAAAAAGCCATTTTCATATACATTATTTATTATTTTAATACCAATATCTTCAAATTCTTGAATTTGCTCTTGAGAAATTGTATCATTTTGTTTTAAAGCGCTTAATTTTCTTTTGTAAACATTAATTACTTCATTGGGTATAGAAGAGTCATAATCAAAATAAAGCTTTGCATTTGCAATTATTTGTTTTTTTTCTATGGTAATTTCTTCTTCTGTTTTTTGAATGGCAAAATCAAAAGGTGCATATAAATTATCATATTTCCATAATTGACCATTGCTAAAATCATACTTAAACTGGCCTCCTTTTGGAAAAAGATATACAATAGCAACTGTTGTAATTAAAAATAAAATTACTTTGTAAATAATTGCATTATTTTGATAGAGTTTGTTAACGATGTTACTCATATTTAATTTCTTATAATAACAAACTTACAGTAAAATAATTTAGGTTGAAAATACTAATTACNCAATCCTTAAAAAATTGATTAAATTTAGTTAATTTAGCAAAAAGTCAGAAATTTAAAGTATGATAACGATATGAAAGAAGTAGTAATAGTATCTGTTGCAAGAACGCCAATTGGTAGTTTTATGGGTAGTTTATCTTCTATATCTGCCACAAAACTAGGTTCAATAGCTATAAAAGGAGCCTTAGAAAAAATTAATTTATCGCCAGATATGATTCAAGAAGTATATATGGGGAATGTAGTTTCTGCTGGCTTAGGTCAAGCTCCTGCAAGACAAGCTGCAATTTATGCTGGTATACCAGATACTGTACCTTGTACAACTGTAAATAAAGTATGTGCTTCTGGAATGAAATCTATTATGTTAGCAGCACAAACCATTGCTTTAGGCGATGCTGAAATAGTGGTTGCTGGAGGTATGGAAAACATGAGTGCTATTCCACATTACCAACATGCTAGAACTGGCTCTAAATTTGGCCCAATTATTATAGAAGATGGCATGCAGAAAGATGGTTTAGTAGATGCTTATGACAAAGTAGCCATGGGAGTTTGTGCAGACGAATGCGCNAGTACTTATGAGTTTACAAGAGAAGAACAAGATAATTACGCTATTCAATCTTACAAGAGGTCTGCTGAGGCTTGGAACAATGGAAAATTTTCTGATGAAGTTGTTCCTGTAAAAATACCTCAAAAACGTGGAGAACCTATTATTTTTTCTGAAGATGAGGAGTACAAAAATGTGAAAATGGAAAAAATAGCAGCTTTACGACCTGCTTTTACAAAAGAGGGTACAGTTACTGCAGCAAATGCCTCTACAATAAATGACGGTGGTGCTGCACTTGTTTTAATGTCTTTAGAAAAAGCAACAGCATTAAACTTACAACCTTTAGCAAAAATTAAAAGTTATGCAGATGCAGCTCATGAGCCCAAATGGTTTACAACTGCACCTGCAAAAGCATTACCAAAAGCCTTAGCTAAAGTAAACTTATCAATTAAAGATGTANACTATTTTGAGTTAAACGAAGCATTTTCTGTAGTTGGCTTAGCCAATATGAAATTATTAAATATTACAGACAACAAAGTTAATGTNAATGGAGGAGCTGTATCTTTAGGACATCCTTTAGGAGTCTCTGGGGCTAGAATAATTATTGCTTTAACATCAATTTTAAAACAAAATAATGCAAAAATTGGTGCNGCAGCAATTTGTAATGGTGGTGGTGGTGCAAGTGCAATGATATTAGAAAGAATTTAATTTTATTAATAAATCTATGCTGTTTGGCATTTGTAATATAAGTATTGTTCCTTTAAGAGCAGATAAAACCGAAAAGTCAGAAATGACTAGTCAAGTTCTTTTTGGTGAAATTTTTGAGATTTTAGAAACCGAAAAACTATGGAGTAAAGTTAGATTAAACTTTGATAGTTTTGAAGGATATATTGATAACAAACAATTTATTGAAATTTCTGAGGCTGACTATGTACGTTTAAAAAACAATGAAAATGTTTATGTTGCTGAAATTTTAGATTTTATAACCTCTGCAAAAAACGACCTTATAACCTTACCTATTGGTGCTCATTTACCATTTTTCAACAATGGCCAATTAAGAATAAATAATCAACAATACACTTATGAAAACGCAGTTTTTAATGGGAAGTCTAATAAAAAAGATATTTTAAAAACTGCTTTTACTTTTTTAAATGCCCCTTATTTATGGGGCGGTAAAACACCTTTTGGTATCGATTGTTCTGGTTTTACGCAAATGGTTTATAAACTTTGTGGTTACCAATTATTTAGAAATGCAAAAGACCAAGCAACACAAGGTATTGTTTTAAGTTTTATTGAAGAAAGTGAAGCTGGAGATTTGGCTTTTTTTGATAATGAAGAAGGAGAAATTACGCATGTTGGTATTATTTTAAATGATTATCACATAATACATGCGTATGGCAAAGTTAGAATTGACACCTTAGACCATAGTGGAATTTTTAATGCAGATTTGCAAAAACACACCCATAAACTTAGGGTAATAAAAAAAATGATATAAAAAAACCGAAACTTTTAAGTTTCGGTTTTTTTATATAAGTAAAAATTAAGATTAATTTCCAGATCTCATTTTCTTATAGATGGGTCTAAGAGCATCTGCTTCTTTTTCCATTCTAAGAGTATCATACATATTTAATAAAGATCTTACAGTGCCTTCTGTTCTGTTTAAACTATCTGCTTTTATAATAAAAGGTAAAGCTTTATTATATAATGCTCTTTGCTTTTCTTGTAACTCATCATACTTTTTAAAGTTAGATAGGTTTTTATTCATTTCATCTACAATTTCTTTCTCTTCAGCAAGCATAGCAACAGCTAAATTCATGTAAGCATCTCCATAATCTGGCTTTAACTCAATAGCTTTTTTGTAATAATTAATTGCTGCTTCTGTTTTACCTTCGTTAGCATTTACAACTCCTAAATTAAAAAATAAAACTGGGTTTGTAGGATCTAATTTTACAGCTTCTTCCATTAAAGCACCGAATTTATCCATTTTCTCTAGTTTGATGTATAACTGCGCTTCATTTAAAATTAAGTTAACATCTTTTGGATTTGCTTTTCTAGCTTCTTGTAATGCAACAATTGCTTCTTCTGTTTTCCCTTGGTTTACTAAAATATAACCAATATTTTTAACAATATCTGCCTGCTTAGAAGTTGTTGTTTTGTTTTCTGGTTTAATATAAGTACCTGTTTTCATCATTAAATCTCTTTGCTGTTTACTTCCAAGATTTACGACTTTTCCAGTAGCTTTCTCAGTGGCAAGGTATTGTGTTTGAATACCTGTATAACCTACCTCTTTTAAAGTTCTATAATATTTTAAAGAAGTATCGTATTCTTTTGCTAAAGAAGCACTTACTGCTGCGTTATACAGATAAGCTGTATCCTTTGGGCTTAACTTATATGTTAATGCAAAGTTTTTTGCTGCTTCACTATAATTTTTATCATTATTGTAGAAGTTTGCTCCTAAAGTAGAAACTTCTTGTACTAGTTTATTTAGTAAAGGTTGTGCTACTTTTGTATATTTTTGTTTTTTAATTTCTTTCTCGTAAGAAAAAAGTGTATTGTAAGATTCTGCGGCTCCTTCAAAGTCTTTTTTACCTGCTAAAGCCTGTCCTTTTAGAAAGTAATATTTAGCCTTGTATTTTTCATCCATACCTGCTAACAAGCCATCTAAAGAACTTATTGCAGATAAAGCTTCTGAATATTGTTGCATTTTAATTGCCTTTTCTGCAGTTTTTAATTGTTTCTTTTGTCCAAATGCTAAAACCGTCATTAGACCTAAAGAAAGCGTTATTATTTGTTTTTTCATTTTAATGATTATTTAATTTATTATTGTTCTTGATTGTTATTGTTTTCATTATTTTCAATTTCTGTACCATTTTCTATTTCGTCTTCAGAATCTTCTTCATGAACTACTTTAGCAACAGCAGCAATACTATCATCATCTTTAATTTTTATCAATCTAACACCTTGTGTTGCACGTCCCATAACACGTAAATCTTCTACAGCCATTCTAATGGTTAAACCAGATTTGTTTATAATCATTAAATCGTTAGAATCGTCTACATTTTTAATAGCTACTAGGTTTCCTGTTTTATCAGAAATATTTAATGTTTTTACACCCTTACCTCCTCTATTGGTAATTCTGTAATCTTCTAGGTTAGATCTTTTACCATAACCTTTCTCAGAAACAACTAAAATATTGCTTTCCATATCGTTTACGGCAACCATACCAATAACTTCGTCATTTTCGTGTTGTAAAGTAATACCTCTTACTCCAGATGCGGTTCTACCCATTGGCCTAGTTTTCGCTTCTTCAAAACGAATGGCTTTACCAGATTTTAGTGCTAGCATTACTTGGCTATCTCCAGTGGTTAATTTTGCTTCTAATAGCTCATCTCCTTCTTTAATAGTAATTGCATTAATACCATTTGTTCTTGGACGAGAATATTGCTCTAAAGAGGTTTTTTTAACTTGACCTTTCTTAGTGGCCATGATCACATAATGACTATTTATGTAATCTTCATCTTTTAAATCTTGAGTAACTAAGGCTTTTACAGAATCGTCTTGTTCTATATTGATTAAGTTTTGCATTGCTCTACCTTTGGTGTTTTTTCCACCCTCAGGAATTTCATAAACACGCATCCAAAATACTTTCCCTTTTTGGGTAAAAAACATCATATATTGATGGTTTGTACCAACAAATAAATGTTCTAAGAAATCTTCGTTTCTTGTGGTAGCTCCTTTTTGACCTCGTCCTCCTCTATTTTGAACCTTATACTCATCTAAATTTGTACGTTTTAAATACCCTGCGTTAGATATGGTAACTACAACTTTAGTATCAGGAATCATATCTTCTATTCGCATATCTCCACCAGCATATTCTATGGTAGATCTACGCTCATCTCCATATTTATCTTTGATATGAAGTAATTCGTCTTTGATGATTTGATAACGTCTTGGTTCATTTGCAAGAATATCTTTTAAATCAGCAATTGTTAACATGATTTCTTCGTATTCAGAACGTAATTTATCTTGTTCTAAACCTGTTAACTGACGCAAGCGCATTTCTACAATAGCTTTTGCTTGAATTTCTGATAACTCAAAACGTTCAATTAATTTTTCTCTAGCTTCATCAGCATTAGAAGACCCTCTAATAATTGCAATAACTTCATCGATATTATCTGATGCAATAATTAACCCTTCTAAAATATGTGCTCTAGCTTCTGCTTTTTTAAGCTCATACTCTGTTCTTCTAACAATTACTTCGTGTCTGTGTTCAACAAAATAATGGATTAATTGTTTTAGATTTAATTGCTCTGGTCTTCCATTTACCAGGGCAATATTATTTACACTAAAAGAAGTTTGTAACTGCGTATACTTGAAAAGTTTATTTAATACAATATTTGGTATTGCATCTCGCTTTAAAATATATACGATTCGCATTCCATTTCTATCAGATTCATCACGTATATTGGCAATACCTTCTAATTTCTTTTCGTTCACCAAGTCTGCAGTTTTCTTAATCATATCTGCTTTATTAACCTGGTAAGGTATTTCTGTAACAATAATACACTCGCGCCCTTTTACCTCCTCTATATTAGCTTTCGCGCGCATTACAATACGACCACGACCTGTATGAAAAGCATCTCTTACACCATCATAGCCATAAATAATACCACCTGTTGGAAAATCTGGAGCAGTTACATGCTGCATTAACTCGTCTATTTCAATATCTCTATTATCTATATAGGCAACCGTACCATTTATAACTTCTGTTAAGTTATGTGGTGCCATATTTGTTGCCATACCCACTGCAATACCAGATGCACCATTTACTAATAAGTTTGGTATTCTTGTTGGTAATACTGTAGGTTCTTGTAAGGTATCATCAAAATTTAAACGATGATCTACAGTATCTTTATCAATATCAGCTAACATTTCTTCTGATATTTTTTGCATTCTAACCTCTGTATAACGCATTGCTGCAGGAGAATCACCATCAACAGAACCAAAGTTACCTTGACCATCTACCATCATATAACGCACACTCCAATCTTGTGCCATACGCACCATAGAATCATACACAGAAGTATCTCCATGTGGATGATATTTACCTAATACTTCTCCAACAATTCTTGCAGATTTTTTATAAGCACCTGTAGCTTTAATCCCCAACTCATGCATACCATACAAAACTCTTCTATGCACTGGTTTTAAACCGTCTCTTACATCTGGTAAAGCTCTAGATACAATTACCGACATTGAGTAATCTATGTATGCAGATTTCATCTGCTCTTCAATATTAATTGGAATTAATTTTTCTCCGTCTGCCATATATATTTTCTATTAATATTATTCATTTTTTTAAAACAAGGCAAGATACTATTTCTACTACTACTTTCAAAGATTTATAAGCGATGAATTAAAGAGAGTTATCAACATTTTTTGATAATTTTTAACACTGTTTTATTTGGTTGATTTTCAATCGTTTTATAATTTAGTTGTATGGTCAAACTGTCAGTTTTTTAGAGTTGGCATCTTTTTTGTCATTATTCAAAAAAAAAAGGATTAAATTTACATCAATAGATAATAAAATATGGACGATAATTTTTCACCAAAAGTAAGAGATGTGATAGCATTTAGTAAAGAAGAGGCTCTAAGATTAGGTCACGAATTTATTGGAACTGAACATCTTTTATTAGGTTTGATAAGAAAAGGAGAAGGAAAAGCAATGGAGATTTTAACTGCATTTGATGTAGACACCACGCTTTTACGTAAAAAACTAGAATTATTAAACCCCGTAAATCCTGCATTTGCAGAAGAAACAGAAAAGAGAAATTTGCATTTAACAAGACAAGCAGAAAAGGCGCTAAAAACAACTTTTTTAGAAGCTAAACTATACCAAAGTGACTCTATAGACACTGCTCATTTATTATTATGCATTCTGAGAAACGAAAACGACCCAACCACTAAGTTGATTCAAAAATATCATGTAAATTATGATGAAGCGAAAGCTTTATACAAACAGTTGCATGCAGAAAATACAGATTTACCAGAAAACCCTATTGCAGAAACATCTTCTGATGATGAGTTTGCTTCAGAAAAATCAAATCCCTTTGAACAACCTCAAAAAAGTAAAACTGTAAAAAAATCTAAAACACCTGTTTTAGATAATTTTGGAAGAGATTTGACTGCATTAGCAGAAAATGGTAAGTTAGACCCAGTTGTTGGTAGACAAAAAGAAATAGAGCGTGTTTCTCAAATTCTAAGTCGTAGAAAAAAGAACAACCCCATGTTAATAGGTGAGCCAGGTGTTGGTAAATCTGCCATTGCAGAAGGTTTGGCTATAAGAATTGTAGAACGTAAAGTTTCTAGAATCCTTTTTGACAAAAGATTAGTTTCTTTAGATTTAGCTAGTTTGGTTGCTGGCACAAAATATCGCGGGCAATTTGAAGAACGTATGAAAGCGTTAATGAANGAACTAGAAAAGAATGAAGATATTATACTTTTTATNGATGAAATACACACAATTGTTGGTGCTGGTGGTGCTACAGGCTCTTTAGACGCCTCTAACATGTTAAAACCTGCCTTAGCAAGAGGAGAAATACAATGTATTGGAGCTACCACTTTAGATGAATACAGAACAAATATAGAAAAAGATGGAGCCCTAGAACGTCGTTTTCAAAAGGTAATCGTAGACCCAACTACTGTTGAAGAAACAATTCAGATTCTATATAATATAAAATCGAAATACGAAGAACATCACCATGTAGATTTTACAGACGATGCTATAGAGGCTTGTGTAAAATTAACAAATAGATACATGACTGATAGATACCTACCAGACAAAGCTATAGACGCTTTAGATGAAGCGGGTTCTAGAATACATATCACTAATATTGTTGTTCCTAAACAAGTTGTAGAGTTAGAAACTCAATTAGAAATCATTAGAAACAAAAAAACCAAAGCTGTAAATGGGCAAAAATATGAAGAAGCTGCCAAGTTACGTGATGACGAAAAAAATATGGAAGCTGCTTTAGATTCTGCTCAAAAACAATGGGAAGATGATTCTAAATTGAATAGAGAAATTGTAACAGAAGACAATGTTGCAGAAGTTGTTTCTATGATGACAGGAATTCCTGTAAATAGAGTTGCAGAAGCAGAAAGCCATAAGTTACATGAGTTACCTCAATTAATTAAAGGTAAAGTAATTGGGCAAGATGTAGCTGTAACTAAAGTGGTAAAAGCTATTCAAAGGAATAGGGTTGGGTTAAAAGATCCAAACAAACCTATTGGTTCTTTTATTTTCTTAGGACAAACTGGGGTTGGTAAAACGCAATTAGCTAAAGTTTTAGCAAGAGAGTTATTTGATTCTGACGATTCTTTAATAAGAATTGACATGAGTGAATACATGGAAAAATTTGCTATCTCTCGTTTAATTGGAGCACCTCCAGGATATGTTGGTTACGAAGAAGGTGGTCAATTAACAGAAAAAGTTAGAAGGAAACCATATTCTGTAATTCTATTAGATGAAATTGAAAAAGCCCATCCAGATGTATTTAACATGTTGTTACAAATTTTAGATGATGGACATATTACTGATAGTTTAGGTAGAAAAATCGATTTTAGAAATACCATAATTATTATGACTTCTAATATTGGTGCAAGACAACTAAAAGATTTTGGTGGTGGTGTTGGTTTTGGCACTTCTTCTAAAAAAGAACAAGCAGATGCACACGCTAAATCTGTAATAGAAGGCGCTTTAAAGAAGTCTTTTGCACCAGAATTTTTAAATAGAATAGATGATGTAATCGTATTTAATGCACTAGAAAGAGAAGACATACATTCTATTATAGATATCGAATTGGATAAGTTATTGCATAGAATTGCTGATTTAGGCTACACATTAAACTTAAGCGAAAAAGCAAAAGATTACATAGCAGATAAAGGTTTTGACAAAAAGTATGGTGCTAGACCTTTAAAAAGAGCTATTCAAAAGTACATAGAAGATGCTTTAGCACAAGAAATTGTAAATTCTAAACTATCTGAAGGTGACACTATTGCTATGGATTTAGATGAAAAAAACAATAAACTTACCATTAAAATCAAAAAAAGTAAAAAGAAAGAAGAAAAACGAACAGAGCATGAATCTGATTCTTAAATAATCAAAAATCCCAAACCAATGTTTGGGATTTTTTTTATGAGTTGATCGTAAATTTAAATATTATCTTTGTAAAATTAAATTATAAAAAATGAAGAAAATAAACCTAATATTATTGGCAATTATAGCAATGGCTTCTTGTAAAAAACAAGTGCCTTTAAACTATGTTACTCTAGGAGGTAAATTAGAAAATAATAAAGAAAAAACATTAACAATATCTGATAGAAGTAACAATACAATTAAAACAATTACAATTAATGAAGATGGTACTTTTAAAGATACTTTAAAAGTTGCTAAAGCAGATATTTATGTATTGCAAACAAGCAATACTAAAAGAGCGCCAATTTATCTTAAAAATAGTTTCGATATTTTTGTAGAAGCTGATGCAAATAACTTTATGAATAGTTTTAAGTATTCTGGAAAAGGAGCTGAAAATAGTTCTTTTATAATTGCTCAGGTACTAGAAAGTCAAAAAATTGGAAACCCACAATTAATTGTTAATTTAAAAAAAGAAGAATTTACAGAGAGAATAAACACTATTGAAAAAAGATTTGATAGTATTCTAAACTCTTACCATAATTTAGACAGTGCATTTGCAAGTAATATTAGTTTACAAAATAAGCAAATGATTACTTCTTTTAAACAAGCAAATAACTCATACCTCTTAACAGGAAAAGGTAGACCATCTCCAAAATTTGAAAATTATGTAGATTATAAAGGTGGCAAAAAATCTTTAGACGCTTTTAGAGGAAAATATGTGTATTTAGATATTTGGGCAACTTGGTGTGGCCCTTGTATACAGCAAATACCATATTTAAAGGATTTAGAAAAAGAATATCATAATAAAAACATAGAGTTTGTTAGTATTTCTACTGATGAAGCGCGAAAAAATGGTGGTTCTTGGGAAGCTGCAGAAAAAAAATGGAGAAACTTTGTAAAAGAAAGACAATTAACAGGCACACAGTTAT
>JGI26082J51739_10002167_pt1 | contig 12062 bp, 8 predicted proteins | sample SaaInl5LU_22_DNA_FD_51739 | JGI IMG/M metagenome (IMG submission 51739)
GAACTGGCATCCTGCGCCGCGGCACTCTTAGCGTTGATATCTTCTTCATAATCACCTACCAATGACGTCAGTGGTCGCTCAAGCTGCTCTGCAGCGCGCTCAAGGTCGTCTTCGTCATGTTCTGCGGGACTGTGGCTTTGGCTCATTTCGCGCTCTCACTGAGTGTGATTAGTCTTATATAGCAATCAATACTTTAACAGCTGTGGGCGGTATGTGCTCCTCCACATTTAAACGCGCACGCAAACGGAGCTTTTTCCGCCGCTAGCGGGTATACTCGGCGCCGATTTTTTTGATTGAGAAATTTTGATTGAGAAGTGCTCTCGGACACACACATGCCGATTTCCGCCTGTGCTAACGGGTTCCCTCACCCTCATCATCATTTTATTCATCTATTACTAACACCTCAGGAGACTACGGTGAGCAACTATTTCAATACACTGCCATTGCGCATCCAACTCCAAGAACTCGGCAAGTGCCGATTCATGGATCCCTCAGAATTTGCCGATGGTGTTGAGCCGCTGAAAGGCAAGAAAATAGTTATTATTGGCTGTGGCGCCCAAGGCTTAAACCAAGGCCTTAACCTGCGTGACTCGGGCCTCGATGTCTCATACACGCTTCGTCAGGCGGCCATCGACGAGAAACGCGCTTCATGGCAGCGCGCAACTGACAATGGCTTCACCGTCGGCACCTATGAGGAACTCATTCCTACGGCCGACGTAGTAATGAACCTGACTCCCGACAAACAGCACACGCCTGTTGTGAATGCTGTAATGCCACTAATGAAACAAGGCGCCTGCCTCGATTACGCACACGGTTTCAACTTGGTAGAAGAAGGCATGAAAATCCGTGAGGACATTACCGTTGTCATGTGCTGTCCAAAATGCCCAGGCACCGAAGTGCGCGAAGAGTATCTACGTGGCTTCGGTGTACCCACACTCATCGCCGTTCACCGCGAAAATGACCCTAACGGTGAGGGCATGGCTATCGCCAAGGCGCTTGCTTCAGGCACCGGTGGTGACCGAGCAGGGGTATTGGAGTCTTCTCCCATCGCGGAAGTAAAGTCTGACCTCATGGGCGAGCAAACCATTCTTTGCGGCATGCTTCAAACAGGTTCCATATTGTGTTTCGACCGAATGGTTGAACTAGGCATCGACGCCGGCTACGCCGCGAAACTTGTTCAGTATGGCTGGGAAACCGTCACCGAAGGCCTCAAGCAAGGCGGCATCACCAATATGATGGATCGCCTATCAAACCCCGGGAAGCTTCGCGCGTTNGAACTGTCGGAAGAGATGAAGCTTATTTTGCGCCCACTGTTTGAGAAGCATCAAGATGACATTATGTCGGGTGAGTTTTCGCGCACTATGATGACGGACTGGGCCAATGACGATGTCAACCTACTAACATGGCGCGCCGAAACCAACGAGAGCGCTTTTGAAAAGCAGGCACTGACTGATGAACNTATCGATGAGCAAGCCTACTATGATCAAGGCATCCTGATGATCGCTATGGTTAAGGCGGGGGTTGAGCTGGCCTTTGAAACCATGGTCTCAGCAGGCATCGTTGAAGAATCTGCTTACTACGAGTCATTGCATGAGACACCGCTTATTGCAAATACCATTGCACGTAAGAAGCTCTACGAGATGAATGTTGTCATCTCAGACACTGCAGAGTATGGCTGTTACCTATTCGATCAAGCCGCACGCCCACTCCTGAAAGAATTTGTTGGGAAGCTTGGCGCGGATGTTATCGGAGAAGGTGTTAGTGGCAGCAATGCAGTCGATAACCGAACGTTGATTGACGTTAACGATGCGATCCGTAATCACGATGTCGAGATTGTCGGTGAAGAACTTCGAGCTCACATGACCGGTATGAAGTCGATCTCTTCAGCGGACTGAACTAATAGAACGCTCGCAATAGGATAAAGGGAGCCTTTGGGCTCCTTTTTTTTCGCCTAAATGTCGTCAAAAAATTAGCCACACAATATGAAGAAACTGACTTTTGTCCGCAATAAAAAAAGAGCCCTAGGGCTCTTTTACTGCGCGGTTAAAGTGGCAATTCTCAACAACGGCTAGTCGAATAAGGACAGCACCGCCTCAGGTGGTCGACCAATAACTGCCCGATGTCCTCTTATCACGATTGGACGCTCAATCAGTATGGGGTGTTCAAGCATTGCCGTTATCACATCCTCATCGGCTGCATCGGCGGCTAGCTGCAGGTCTTTGAACGCGGCTTCGTTCCGACGCAGTAAATCCCATGGCTTTATGCCCAGGGCTTTGACCACATCGACCAGCGCCTGAGCGCTTGGAGGCGTGTCCAAGTATTTGATGATCTCAGGAGTGATGCCCCGCTCTTCAAGCAGCATCAAGGTCTGACGCGACTTGGAACAGCGGGGATTATGATAGATAGAGACACTGGGCATGGCGTCGTTCACGGCGCCAAGATCTTTTCGCCACGAGCCATGCCCGCCACACCTGAACGCACGACCTCCAGCACCTCGGTCTCACCCAATGCGCTCAAAAACGAATCGAGCTTATCGGTAGGCCCNGTGAGCTGAATCACATAGGAGCTTGGGCCCACGTCGATGATCTGACCTCTGAAGATATCGGTAGTACGTTTCACTTCATCGCGTTGAGCACCCACGGCACGGACTTTAACGAGTAGCAAGTCGCGCTCGACGTGTGCACCCTCACTGAGATCGACTACTTTTACTACGTCGATCAGCTTATTGAGGTGCTTAGTGATTTGCTCAATCTTGAGCTCGTCGCCGCTGGTGGTCACCGTCAACCGCGATAGGGACTCGTCTTCTGTGGGCGCTACATTGAGCGTCTCAATGTTGTAGCCTCGCTGAGAGAACAAACCGACAACACGAGACAGCGCACCCGGCTCGTTTTCAAGCAATACAGACAGGATACGGCGCATCTTAGGTTCTCTCCGTTTTGCTAAGCCACATATCTTTCATAGCGCCACTGGGGGCTACATGCATAGGGTAAACGTGCTCATGGGGTTCNACGAAAATATCAAGGAATACCATACGGTCTTTTAAACTGAAGGCTTCTTTCATGGCGCNCTCAAGATCGTTCTTATCTTTGACCTCAATGCCTACATGCCCATAGGACTCGGCAAGTTTCACGAAGTTAGGCAGCGATGCCGCATAGTGACTTTCCGAATATCGTCCCTCGTACTGCATGTCTTGCCACTGCTTAACCATGCCCAAATAGTTGTTGCGCAGGTTGATGATTTTTACCGGCAAGCCATATTGAGTACAGGTCGATAACTCCTGAATGTTCATTTGAATACTGCCTTCACCGGTAACGCAGGCGACATCAGCATCAGGAAACGCCAGCTTCACGCCCATCGCAGCCGGCAAACCAAAGCCCATGGTGCCAAGACCACCGGAGTTTATCCAACGTCGAGGCTGATCGTACTTGTAATACTGGGCCGCAAACATTTGATGCTGACCTACATCGGAGGTCACATAGGCTTCGCCATTCGTCACCTCATAAAGGCACTTAATCGCATCTTGGGGCATGACTAAATCACTTTCGCCGTAGCGACGCCCGTGCCATAAGCCATGCGCTTCTCGCCAGCTTTCGATTTGCTTCCACCAATCGGCTAGCGCATCAGTGTCAGGCAGTGCTCGATCTGATGCCGCTACTTGTGCATCAATCTGAGCACCGAGCTCGGTCAGAACTGCCTCGACTGGCCCAACAATGGGGACATCGACAGGAATGATTTTAGCGATTGATGCGGGGTCGACATCGATATGGATAATTTTGGCGCCGGGACAGAACTTGCCCACGGTGTTAGTGACACGGTCATCGAAACGCGCCCCTACGGCTAGAATCACGTCACTGTGATGCATCGCCATGTTGGCTTCATAGAAACCGTGCATTCCGAGCATGCCNAGAAACTGGCGATCTGATCCCGGATAAGCACCCAAGCCCATGAGGGTGTTGGTCACGGGATAATTGAGTTTACGCGCAAGGCTCGTCAGTAACTCGGTACCACCACCTTGAATAACACCGCCGCCAGCATAAATAACCGGACGCTTAGCACCCAGCAGTAAACGCGCTGCCTTGCGGATTTGGCCTGTATGCCCTTTCTGAGAGGGCTGGTAAGAACGCAGACTCACAGACTCCGGGTAATAGTATTCGAACTTGTGCTCTGGGTGCGTGAGATCCTTGGGGATATCAATCACCACTGGGCCAGGGCGACCTGTGCTCGCAATATAAAACGCTTTTTTAATAATAGCGGGAATGTCTTCCGTGCGCTGGACCATGAAACTGTGCTTCACGATAGGGCGGGAAATACCCACCATGTCGGTCTCTTGGAAAGCGTCCTCACCAATTAAGTGACTCTGAACCTGACCCGCCAGCACCACCATAGGGATGGAGTCCATGTAAGCNGTTGCGATACCCGTGATAGCGTTAGTCGCACCGGGGCCTGAGGTGACCAGTACTACACCGGTCTTACCGGTTGCACGGGCATAACCGTCGGCTGCGTGGGTAGCTGCCTGCTCGTGACGCACCAAAATATGTGGCAGGTTCTCAGCTTGAAACAGGGCATCGTAAATATGAAGGGCTGCGCCTCCAGGATAACCAAAAACGTACTCGACTCCCTCGTCCTCGAGGGCGCGGACGATCATTTCGCCGCCAGATAACATTTCCATAACTCTCGTTTTCCACCAGTTGAGTGTGAAGATTGTGGCGTGAGCTGGAAATATAAGATGACCTACCCTACCGCCGCCGTCTGTCGCACGAAACACTGGCCGGATCATTCCGGACTACCATACCGGAACATCGATCACGAAAGCCGTGTATCGGTCGTCCTGCGGGGTAGCGCAGTGTCGAGCCCGAGGTGCGCTAAACGCACGTTACGGAACCCGCAAACAGCCCACACAACTATCCCGTTGTGGGGGTGGGCAAGAGGATGAGGGTACTCACCAATAACCGTTGCCGTTCGCGTGACAACGCAATTGTGAGGATTGGGATGGGTTAAAGTCAAGTAATGGTGCGCATTTGCAACACTTGATACTGCCCATCGGTCGGTGACCTGCGGTAGACTGCTTGGATCGGGCCTAGCCTGCGCCACCCTTGGGGGTAGTTATGCACATCAAGGCACACCTCTGGTCTAAACGGCTGGCGACAACGTGCGCACTGGGTGTTTTGTTATGGGCGGGGAGCAACAGCGCGATCGCCGCTGACCTGTATCGCTGGCAAGATGCCAACGGGAACCCCGTCATTAGCGACCGGCCACCGCCTGCTGGCACACCGTATACGACGCTCAACGGCAGCAAGTATGGCGTGAAGGGACGGCGTACGAGTGTGCGACCCCCTCCGCCCTCAACTGCCAACCGAGCCAGTCCAGAAGCATCAAAAGAGCAAGCGCCGAAAATCATCGAAGTTCCAGCAGTACGCGAAGCCGACCCCTCGAAGTGCGAGGCCGCCAAGGAAAACCAATTCAAACTTTCAAACTTTCCTCGAATTCGCGTGCAAGACGACAATGGTGTCGTGCGCTTCCTATCACGCGAGGAAATCCAGACGCAAATAGAGACCGCGAATCGAGCTATTGAACGCTACTGCGACTAGCGCGAGTACAGTTTACTCCGAATCAGTTACTCCGAATCGGTCTCGAGAATCCGGTAGTTAAACTCAAATCCACCGCAAGCGCTCGGAACGAACTGCCCTCCTCCCAACGTCGCATTGCTACCCTGATAGGTCACATTACAATCGTCGTCTGTCGGATCGGGATCATTTGGATCTGGCGTTGGCGCGCCTTCATCTGGGTCACCCACACACGCGATACAGATCCACTCTGGGTCACCATCGCCCTCAATATCTACGTCNGCAATGACGGGTGGTATGGGAAATCCACTACCCTGAATTTCAGTACCGTCATTTTCATAAGGCTCTCTGAGTCGAACAGCATACCCGCGGGCAGTGCCTAGATTGGCACAAATACCGCTCGCGCCACCCTCTGGAATATATGAATTAAAGAACACTATGCCTGCAGCTGTTGCTGCTGGCGTTACAATTTGCTCACCGGGCTTGCTGAGATCAAAAAACCAGCCGTTATAGTCATTGTAAAGCGACTCACCCTCACCCAGACCCACAGCGGCATCGAGCATATTGTTATTTGATGTGACATCAAGATCGATAGCTGTGCGCGTGTCAATATTTTCGAGAACATCGGAAGGATAGGGCTTGTCTATGAACAGATAAAACCGGTTTTGCATTTGCGTATCGTAAGGATAGTTTTCTTTTAAAGGACGCTCTCTGTCACCACTGCCGATACCAATCGCTACTGTTCCTTTGGCTACGCGGACAGCAAAGGGATCATTTAAAAAACGGGTACCCGCGCGCCCAGACTGAGCGATTCTGGTCATCGCCCAGNTACCAACTCCCCGTTGCGTGAGGAAATCCGGATCACTAGGACTCAAATCTGCGAGTGAAATACGGTGTATCCCACCTGCGGCAGAGACCACATAAATTAAATCGACAAAATCGTCGTCATCAAGATAAACCGGCTTAGGCGCACCAACGATTGGATGTTTCAATTCCGACGGGGAGTTACCGTCAGATCGAACCTTGAATTCCTTGATCAAGCGTCCAGTCGTCGCCTCTACAATATAGACTGAATTGCCCGTCTCGCAGCTGGTCGGAAAAGCCTTTTGATCGACATCAAGGCACGCGTCCCAACCTCCGCCAAAAATAATCGCAGGAACGCCCACACCATTACCTGTCTCATCAACCAAACCGGCAACCGGCGTCGACCACGTTTGACCAATATCATTAAAACCAGTGGTGCAGCCAGAGGCATCGCAGCCCACTTTCCAGTGCCCACTGCGGCTCTTCATTATTGACGCTGATGGCGGACCGCCATTCTCTGGACTCACGTTAAGCCCATACAGCACTCGTCCGCCGCGACGCATTGTTGGGTAAATCCAAGCCGTTTCAAGTGACCCAGACGATTCACTATAGTCTAGATAAACGCCGGTGGAACCGTCGAAGAAATAGGGCTTTGGCTCAAACGTTGCCAACATCTGGCTATCGAAAGATGCCTCGAGACCATCATAATCAACGGACGGCGAATTAGCGTACTGCCTTTCAATCTCACTAAGATGTGATTCAGACATCATCGACCATTCTTCGTTGCCCGTCGTAGGGTCAAGAGCCCGATAGAGCCCATCATTCGAGCCATAAAAAACACGGAACTCAGTCGACCCGTTAGCCGCTCCATACGTTAATGTGAGGGGTCGCGAATGGATAATGTCGCCATGTATGGAGGCACGCAAGCCATCAGCGGGCATTATTTCCGAATCTAAAATTGCGTCGTTTTCGATATAGCTAGCATTCGAATCGAGGGTAATGGGGTCACCACCCGCCAGACCAGGGTCTTCTCCGTGGACGTAGTCGAATACATCGGCCGTTGTGTACGTAGCCGAGGAAACGGCACTTGAAACCGCAGGCAAGTCGGACGCTGTCAAATCAGAAAGAGAGAGACTTGTACCCGATGAGGTCGCCAAGAAAATATTCCGAGTACTACTGCTTGAATTGTGCTGCCCTCTGATCTGCTGCGCGGCACCGCCCTTTTCCACAAAAGGCCCGTCAGGAGAATCCGATAAAACACTTCGACCGTTTAAGAAGTCTGCATCACATTCACTAACGGGGTTGGGATCGAGACCAAGACCTTCGAAATAGGGACCCGTTGTACCGCCGCTTTTAGCCACTTGGGACGTATCTGTCGTCCACTCACTCGTAGCGCATGCACCGATAAAGCCCGTCTGACTATTAACCGCAATATCGCCATTGGCATCCACTAGCTCAACGTTTCCATCTATCAGGCCTAATTTGTACTGCTTTAGATTGCCCGGCCAACGCGGCTTGCGCTCTTTAGCCGGNCTGAAAACACCTATGAAAACCTGATTCTCACTTGTTCCCTGCTGAGAGGCACTCAGGGGCAATGTGACAGCGGCAAAGCTTGAGCTAGCGCCAATGATGTCACCGAAGATTCTCTTGAGCGCGGTTTGCAGCTCATCATAGTTGCTGGCAGACAAACGATAGCCACCACCCGCTGCGGCTGCGGAGTCCATAAGCGACGAATGCGTCACGTTGGGCTGTTTGTTGTAAACATCGAGCGTGAAAGTGGTTACCGGGACTCGGTAGCTTTCGGTTGATGCCGAATCTCCGCTACCCGAGGTCACTTCTAGCTCCACACCATATTCCTTGAGGAACTGAGTCCAGTCATCTAAGTTGAAGTCTGCGCCACCCGTCTCGTCATAAGTATCTGTTGGAATAATGCTGCCCGAGTTTTCACCTGCAACCGTATAGCGATACCACTGCTGCGCATTGCTGCCATTACCAACCTTTTGGCAGTTACCACCACCGGAGGCCCGTTTCGTTCTGTTACTACCGCCACTCAAGCAAGAGCAATCACTCTCTGTTGCACAGTTAGCCTGAATAATCTCGGATTCACCTGAGTTTCCGTTGATATCGGCGGTGCAGCTGCTTACCGATTCGTAACACTGCTCAGAAAAACCGTACTCAACAGCGCTTCCCGTGACCTCCGCAAACTCACGCATAGACCGGGGCGTCCCAACGGTATCGCCTGCCAAGCGGTGCGGGTTTGTCTCTCCGAGCCCTTGATAAAGGCTTTTAAGCGCGGCTGAGTTAGCCGCATCATCATCTGAAGGACCGCTACTGTTAGGGTTAGATACGAAAATGACGTAGGTTTCTGCGCATACATCGCCCGAGCTGAGTGGGGACTGGAATACACTGTAGGGTGTGCTGTTAACGTATGCTGAAGTGTCTGCCAAACTAGGGGTGCCCGTACTACCCGGGCTAGTCTGCCCCTCCCTAACAATACTTTGCAGCCCACCCGACAAGTAGTTGTGCACGTCAGAAATTAAATTGCCATAGCTCGTGTTGGAATTGCGCTTTTCAGTATTGCCGTTAATATCGCCATAAATCGTATTTAACGTGTTGTAAAATGCAGGCTTGTTAGTGGAAAACTGTTTCAGGCCAAATCGAACAAATGCGCCATCTTGGCCAGCGTCACCGGCCGTTGTGAACTCCAAAAGAGCAATATTAATATCTCCCGCAATACCCTCTAATGCACCGCGAATGGCGGCGACCTCCGCCTGCCCCTGTGTTTCGGACTCGAAGTCACCGTCACCGTCTGTATCGCGGTCCGGCCATTGCTGGCTTTGCCGCGCCCAATTGGAGGTGTTGTCTAAAACAATAATGACATTTGGGAGGGAATCATCAGCGGCGGAACTGGTAAGCCCCGACGCAAAAATATCAATATCCTCGGCAAAGGACGCCGTAGAAAGTAGAGAGAGACCTAAAAATGCGATTGATGAACAAAAATGTTTCATAACTATCGTTCCTTTTTTGAGTCTCGCGGTCAGGCACATGGATTGCCACCATAAACTCGCTGATTAACTGCCTGCCTCGCGCTTACGACGGCACCGGTGACTTGGTCCGTACCTGTAGCTNTGATCTCCCAAACAACCATACTGCACTTTGAGGGTGCCCCTGGCTTGAGTGCTTCTGGACTCGCACTATCAGGCAAACAGCCGATATCTTTGTCAGTATCATTAAGCTCGCCAATTGACACTGGCCGCAGCGCCTTGCAGGTCAGTCCAGTCAGCTGCACAGTGACATCGTCTTCAACACCATCACCCGAAAGATCGAAGCACCGTTGAAATGAATTACCGCAGCTTGTCTGAAATGCGACGCTCCCACTCGGAAATTGTCCGTAAGCGATGGCTTCTTCAAGCGCATGAACAACGGCATTTTTTACTGCTGCTCGCGCCTCAATATTCTGAACTATCTGCAGATTGGTCCTGATAGAATTTGTTGTCACCACTGCAATAAGCGTTACCAGTACGAGCATAATCAGTGCGACAACTAACACGACGCCTCGCTGGTTTCTTAATGAAATCCTGTTCATCGTCGAGGTCCCGAAATATTAATGACATCGACGGTTGTGTTCTTCACGATCCGCTTATATTTTTTTAGAGACTCGGGCACGAGGTACTCTTCACCGGCAATCGTGTAGCTATTGGTATCGGACGGAAAATTACCGTCTCGGTGTACTACTAACCAAATGCGGACAGATATGACATTTGCCCAATCAGCCGGTGCGGGCTCTCGAATAAACTTAATGCTGCCGTCGGTGTTAGTATCAATTTGCCCATCTGCATTGCCATCAATACCCCACTCGAAGGCGAGATACTCTACCCCGCTAGAAATTTCTTGCAGTCGATACTGCAACTTGGACTCACTGTAATCGAGAAACAAACGGACCAACCGGTTATCTTGGCTGACGTAATAGATTCGAGAAATATAGCGGTAAATTGGCGCGAGGTTACCAGCAATGCAGGACCCATCCAGATGCGTCATCGTTGATCCTGCGTTTGCGCTTGTAACTTGGTAGAGCTTAACCTCTCCACCAGCGAGACTTCCCGCGGCACAACCATTCGTCTGAATGTGAAAATTATTAAGATAGTCCCTGCAGCGGCCCTGAGCCGCTTCACACGTACTTGCACGGCGCACGGATAAAAATTCAGATGCGGCCTTAGCCGTTAGCGCTTGCCCCGTACAACTCACTAAGTCACTGTTCAAATCAGCCCCCGACTCAGAAAACAGGGGGAACTCTGCCGCGTAACTTAACTCCTCTTTTGCGGAGAATGCAGAGTCACCTGTGCCAACACAGGCGAAGGGTGGCTGAGGAAACGCAGCGCTCGGTGGATCGGAAGGCACTTCGCCTGCCACAAAAATATCGCCGCTGGCTGACAAAGGATAGCCGGCCTCTCCCCAGTAACCCGCTAGCTCGACATCTGAGGCTAGTGTGTCCAGCGTATAAAACGCGTTTTCTAATAATTCGCCAACTGATTCTACCTCTGAAAGAGAACGACTAGAGTTAACAAAAATCGTCGACATCCCCAAAAGGATTGCGAGGCCGAGCGCAAGCGCAATCATAATTTCAATGAGACCAAAACCATGCTGCTGCATTTTATGGTGACTTAATAATGAATAGTTAGCCACGACTAGCGAACCGCCACATCGCGAAACAACACTCTTCGATACCTATCGTCTCCATAGACACCACTTCCGCAGGTTATCAACGGAGCAGCCGACGGCACTAATCCTTGCCACGCAACCGCCACTCTTATCACTGTTTCCCCGCTACCGCTGCCGGTACCCACTTCTATACAGCCGCGAGCATTCAAGGGCGCCGCCTGCCCAACTCCACCTCGAAAAACGGACGCGCCAATAAGAGAGCGATTCCATTCGCACAGATCAAGAGCGGAAAGCGATACCGATGAGGAACAGGTTGCGGCGGTTTGTAACGTTTGAGCGCCATAAACCGCACCACTATTAGCTGTATANGCNCCCGATTTCACGCCTGCTGGGTTAGCGCTTATACGAGATGCCATATCATCCAGAACATTTGTCGCCTGCAGTCTTTGNAATGCCTCAAACTGGTCACTAATCGTTGTCGTTTGCAATGCACTGAGGCCAAGCAATCCNATCGCAACCAGNAAAAACGTGACGAGAACTTCCACCAACGTAAAGCCTTTTGACGCCCTCAACAGTGAAAGCTGACCCCCTGGCGGCCACATAGCCAATCTCTCAGTCTTCATATCAACCACACGCACCAAACCAAACGCTTTCTTCGCTCGAATCGGGGCAAGTCCCTTCACACGCAGAACTAACGCCTTTTACGCGACCATTTGTTTCAACGTACAAACACATTCGGCAAGTGGACCCTTGCGCGCTGGTCGAAAAATCATAGGTGCTGCAAGTCGCCGAACGGCCCCAAGAATTAAACTCCGTGGCAGATGTGGGCGCGGACAAGCTTACAGATGAGACAAGCAGCTGCTCTGAAAGAAGCTCTGAACCTGCAACACTGGAACAGTTTGAGGCGCTATTTGATGCTGATACCGCGCACCACCCACTCGATGACGCCAGTACTTTTACAGATTCATTGCGTTTGACCGCTTCGGCTCGAGCAAGTGCTAAGGTGTTTCTGAGTTCACTGGATGCCGTTCGCAA
>JGI26082J51739_10002169_pt1 | contig 12056 bp, 8 predicted proteins | sample SaaInl5LU_22_DNA_FD_51739 | JGI IMG/M metagenome (IMG submission 51739)
CGCATATATTGCATTGCGGATTGATCGGCCGAGCTTTCTTCGCTGCGATTATAGGCTAGAAAATTTCGCTCTGCCGAGCTGTTTAAACCGATGGCCAAACCGGTTCCAAGCGCAACATTCCCGCCCGCCGCGCCCGCCGCTATGCCCAACGCCATGCCAAAACCCGCGGCGCTGCGGGCCGTTTTGATAGTCTTTGCTCGTCGTGCAATATGACCATTTGCAATATGGGCTGCTTCATGCGCGATGATGGATTGCAGCATACTGGCCGAATTTGTTTTCAAGACCATGCCCGCATTTAGAAAAATATGATGGTTGTCGATAACAAAAGCATTCAATTGAAGATCGTCGACCACAAGTATCTTCACCCGTTCGCTGGGCAGATTTGCGGCTTGCAAAATGGGGCGCGCCAATTCCTGAAGCGCATGCTCAACATCAGAATCTCGCAACAAGGATATTGCTGTGGCGGCGGCAGGTGTTAAAAAGAGGGCTATTAACACAATGAAACTGTTGATTATTCGCATCGAAGCCGCCTATAGATCAAGAAGTTCACTCATTAATTTAGAGTTTGGATTGATACGATGAAAAACTCAACCCGTGGCGCCGTAGATCCCTTTATTGTGATGGATGTGATGGAAGCTGCGCGTCAGGCAGAGGCGGCGGGGCGCCACATAATTCATATGGAGGTTGGGCAACCCGCAACTCCCGCGCCCCTGGGGGCCAGAAATGCGCTGCGCGATAGTTTAAATGCAACCGCGATGGGGTATACGGTTGCGCTTGGTTTGCCCGAGCTGCGCGGTAAGATCTCTGAGCTCTATGGCGAATGGTATGATGTTGATTTAGATCCAAACCGGGTGATTGTAACGTCGGGTTCGTCGGCTGGGTTTTTATTATCCTTTACATCCTTGTTTGATACTGGAGATCGGGTGGGCATTGGTGCGCCGGGCTACCCCAGCTACCGGCAAATTTTAAAAGCACTTGATTTAACCGCGGTGGATATTCCAACAAGCTCTGCAAATAAGTTTCAACCGCACCCTAGCGATTTTGAAGATTTAAGCTTGAACGGTTTGCTGGTTGCCTCACCGTCCAACCCGACCGGAACAATGCTAACGCGGCGGGAATTGGGCGCGTTGATTGAGGCCACTGAGCGCAGTGAAGCAGCCTTTATCAGCGATGAAATCTATCATGGAATTGAATATGAAACCAAGGCGGTCAGCGCGTTAGAGATAACAAATAATTGCTATGTGATAAATTCATTTTCGAAATATTTTTCGATGACAGGATGGCGCGTTGGTTGGATGGTGGTGCCCGAAAACCATATTCGTCAGGTTGAACGCTTGGCGCAAAATATGTTTATCTGCGCGCCGCATGCCAGCCAAGTTGTGGCGCTTGCTGCGATGGAGTGCCGCGAAGAGTTGACCGCGTATCAAGCCGTCTACCAGAAAAACCGCCGCCTAATGATTGAAGGATTGCCAAAGGCCGGGTTCGATCGCATCGCCCCTCCGGATGGTGCTTTTTATATTTATGCAGATATCTCGCATTTGACATCCGACAGCCTGTCATTTGCCCGCGAGATTTTGCAGGAGGCAGGCGTTGCCGTTACGCCGGGTTTGGATTTCGACACCCAGCGCGGGGCGGGAAGCTTGCGGTTTTCTTACGCAGGCAGCAGCGAAGATATTCAGGAAGGATTGCATAGATTGACGCAATTTATGCAGAAGAAGGGCTTTGCTGGATGATTTACTCTTTTCGCAACCTGCTGGCTTTTATCGCGTTGCTGGCTCCTGTTTTTGGTCCCTGCATGGGCATAACGCAAGCCAAAGAGACCCTGGATAAAAGCGCGCCGACCATCCAAGGCTTGGCCCGCTTACGCGTCAGCGGCAGCAGCGTCGAGGATTTGTTATGGGATGGCGTGCGGATAAATTTAAAATTAAGCCAAGGCGTGCCTTATCGGGTGTATTTTCTGCAAGACCCACCGCGGATGGAGGTTGAATTTAACGCGCTACATCCGGTTGATATAAGCGGTTATGACTTTAACAAAAGTAAAGAAATCAAGCAGACCACCTATTTTGAAACCCCTTCGCAGCAATCAACCCTGCGGTTCGAGCTGACATCGCCGATGCGCCTTGAAACGGCCGATTTGAGCGTAAACGCCTTTGATGGTTCTGCCGCGCTGAGCTTGGTTTTAACGCCGGTAACGATGGCTGAATTTGCGCTTTTTGCGCTGCGAGGGGGTGCAAATTCAGAGCCAGAGCTTTCCGTGAAATCTGCGGGGCCAACGCCGGCTTTAATAGAAAATCGGTTGACGGTTCTGATTGACCCTGGCCATGGCGGTATCGATCCAGGGGCCATAGTTGGCGATGTGAATGAAGCTGGCTTGATGCTAAGCCTGGCAAAAGAGTTGAAAGAAAGTTTGCTACGCGTTGAAGGCGTTGATGTCGTTTTGTCGCGTATCGAGGATAAATTTGTGCCGCTTGAAGCGCGCGTTTCTTTGGCGCAAGCTGTAAAAGCGGATTTGATTATTTCTTTGCATGCGGATGCTTTGGTCGAAGGAACGGCCTATGGAACCACGGTCTACACTTTGCCAGCACGCGCGTCTGAAAGCGCCTCGCAATCTTTGGTGTTGCGCCATGAACCTGATTCTGTGCTGCAGGGCGTAGATTTAAACGCGATTGATGAAGATGTTGCGATGGCGCTTTTAGATTTGAGCCGCTTGGAAAATATGCAGAGTTCGGAAATTTTGGCAGAATCTGTCGTGAAAGGGCTGTCCCGCGTCTTGGGAGGGCTCAATGCAAAACCTTTACGCAAAGCGGGGTTTTCAGTTCTAAAAGGCGCTGATATTCCAGCGATTTTGATTGAAGCGGGGTTTATGTCCACAGAAACGGATCTGGCAAATCTGCAAAATGCTGAATGGCGGGCGAGATTTGCAGAGGGCGTACGGCTTGGCGTGATGATTTGGTATGCGCAAGAAAAACAAATGGCGCCTTTGCGCCGGCAGTGAATTGAAAGAGTTTGATCGAAGCCTTTTGACCCGACGCCAAAGCCTGCTTATAAGACATGCAATGATTTAGGACGGGCGATGCTGCGTATTATTTTATCTTTTTTTGGGGGTGTTTTTACGTTCTTGACGATGTCGGTTGTTGCTTTTGCGTTAACAATCGGCGCTGTGTTTTGGATCTATGGCCGTGATCTTCCTTCACATGAATCATTGGCGCAATATAAACCGCCCACCATTAGCCGGATTTATTCTGGTGAAGGCCGTATTGTCGATGAATTTGCGCGCGAACGGCGGTTGTTTACCGGGGCCAAGGATGTGCCGATTCTGATTAAACAGGCCTTTATTTCCGCTGAAGATAAGAATTTTTATTCCCATCCGGGATATGATTTGCGGGGTATTCTTTCTGCGGCGGTTGACGCGGCGCGCTCTGGTGGGCGCCGGGTCAGGGGGGCCTCAACCATCACGCAGCAGGTGATGAAGAACTTTTTATTGGATGGTTCGCGCCGCGCCGAGCGTAAAATCAAAGAAATTATTCTTGCCACGCGGATTGAAAACACCTTGGATAAGGAGCGTATTTTAGAGCTCTATTTAAACGAGATTTTCTTGGGCCAAAACTCATATGGCGTGACGGCGGCGGCGCAAACCTATTTCAACAAAACCTTGGATGAGTTGGCCCCTCATGAAGCGGCGTTTTTAGCCTCTCTGCCCAAAGCTCCGTCTGATTTTCATCCCGTCCGGCGCAANCAGAGATTGCTAGATCGTCGCAATTACGTGTTAAAGGAAATGTGGCAAAATGGCTTTTTGGAAGAGGCGGCCTATCGCGCAGAAGCTGCGCAACCTTTGCTGTCGGTTCAAAATGGAGATTTTAAAAGCTTTCGATCAGCTCTGCCGCGCCGAGGGTATTTCAGCGATGAAATTCGTCGTCAATTAAGCGCTGATTTTGGCGAAGACGCTTTTTTCTCAGGGGGTATGACGGTCCGCGCCACCTTTGATCCTGAATTGCAAGCGGTTGCGGAAATTGCGCTTCAACGCGCGCTCGAAACCTATGACCGGGCGCAGGGCATTTGGCGCGGAACCGGCCTTTCAATTGATCCTGAGCGGCTAACCAGCGAAGACGCGTGGCGCGCAGCGCTAAGCGATATTGAGGTGCCGCGCGGAATAAAGCTGGATGGGCAATGGTATCCAGCTGTTGTTCTCAAACTTGGCAAAAAATCGGCACAAATCGGTATTGAAGGCGTTGAAGAGGATGAGGATGGGCATTGGATCCCCTCGCGCGATGTTATTTGGGCCAGCAAACAAAAAGCCGATGGCAGCCTTGGCCCAAAAGCCAAACGTGCGCCTGATCTTTTGTCGCTGGGCGATGTGGTGTTGGTGCGGGCCCTTCTGGATGAGGCGGGCGCGTTTGAAAGATGGTCTTTGCGCCAAGTGTCGGAAGTGCAGGGGGCGTTTATGGCCATGGATGTTAATACGGGCCGAGTTATTTCGATGCAGGGTGGATTTTCTTATGAAGCGTCTGTTTATAACCGCGCCACACAAGCAGACCGGCAGCCAGGATCTAGTTTTAAACCTTTTGTTTACGCAGCGGCGCTTGATAGCGGCTATTCACCCGCAACAATCGTGATTGATGCACCGATTGAAATTGATACTCCGCAAGGGTTGTGGACGCCGCGAAACTCATCCGATAAGTTCTATGGCCCAACGCCGTTACGCACCGGCATCGAACAGTCTCGTAATTTAATGACCATTCGGTTGGCCCAGGAAGTTGGGATGGATGTGATTGGAGATTATGCCGAACGCTTTGGCGTTTATGATCGTATGAACCCGTTTTTGGCGAATTCCTTGGGCGCGCAAGAAACCACATTATTCAGGATTGTTGCAGCTTATGCGATGTTTGCCAATGGCGGAGAACGCGTACAACCCACCTTAGTGGATCGGATTCAAGATCGGTACGGAAAAACCATTTACAGTCATGATGAACGCGAATGCTTTGAATGTGGGTTTGAAACAATCCCCGCAAATCGCGCGCCGTTGATCGTTTCGAATCGCGAGCGCATAATGGATGCGACAACCGCTTATCAACTCACCTCGATGATGCAAGGCGTCGTAGACCGGGGGACAGCCCGCAACAGCATCAACTTAGAGGTGCCGGCAGCAGGCAAAACCGGCACGACCAACCAGTCAAAAGATGTTTGGTTTGTTGGATTTACCAGTAATTTTGTTGCCGGTTGCTACATTGGACATGATTTTCCCAAGCCGCTTGGGAAACGCGCTTATGGCGGCGGCATGTGCGGTCCGGTTTTCAACGAATATATGCAAGCTGCCACAGAAAAATTCGGCGGCGGGCCCTTCACAGTGCCAGAGGGAGGCCAATTTATAAATATAGATCGTTTCACGGGCGCGCGCCTTCCAGATGAGGCAGAAGGCGACAATGTTGTGGCTGAATATTTTCGCGACGGCGAAGAGCCGGTATTTGGGGTGGCTTTTGACGGAGGGTTTGCGATGGGCAGCAATTTTGAGCGTGTAGATACCGAAGAACAAATCAGCCGCGAAATCCAGACCTCTTCAGGAAAAAGCGTCACGGTTGGGCCCAAAGCCAGCATTGGCACGCTCAGCTCTGGGGGGTTGTATTAAAATTTGAAACAGTGCTGGCAAAGCAAAAGCGCTCGTCTTGTCAGTTCGGGCTGGCTTCTGTAAACCCTAGCGCAACGCTTTAAAACTGGGAAGCCTATGCGCGCTGACATCGTAACGACTGTATCTGAAATCAACAAATCATTGGCCTTGCTTCGGCAACGTTTAAATTGGGACACCGTCTCGCATCGGCTGGAAGAATTCAACGCGCGGGTAGAAGATCCTGACCTCTGGAACAATCCAGACAGCGCGCAGAAATTGATGCGCGAACGCCAGACTCTTGTGGATGCGGTGGCGGTGCATGACAGTATCGCGCAAGATCTGAATGACAATGTTGAAATGATCGAACTGGGCGAAATGGAAAACGATCAAGAAGTAATTTCTGATGCACAAAGCGCTTTGAACGAACTTGCCAAGAAAGCCGCTGCAAAAGAACTGGAAGCCTTATTGAACGGTGAGGCCGACAGCAATGATACGTTTCTCGAAGTGCATTCGGGCGCGGGTGGCACTGAAAGCTGCGATTGGGCCTCGATGCTGGCGCGGATGTATCTGCGATGGTCTGAGAAAGCTGGTTATAAAATCGAAATGCAATCCGAAACGCCCGGGGAAGAGGCTGGCATTAAATCGGTGACCTATAAAATTAGCGGTCAAAACGCTTATGGCTGGCTGAAATCTGAAAGCGGGGTGCACCGTTTGGTGCGTATTTCTCCTTTTGACTCTGCCGCCAAACGGCACACATCCTTTTGCTCGGTGTGGGTCTATCCCGTGGTGGATGATAATATTGATATAGAGGTCAACCCTGCAGATATTCGGATCGATACATATCGCTCGTCCGGGGCCGGGGGGCAGCATGTGAACACCACCGATTCTGCGGTACGGATCACCCATCATCCAACAGGCATTGTGGTCACCAGCTCAGAAAAATCGCAACATCAAAACCGTGATATTGCGATGAAAGCCTTGAAGTCTCGGCTTTATCAAATGGAGTTAGACCGCCGTAATTCTGCCATTAACGAAGCTCATGAGAATAAAGGCGATGCCGGTTGGGGCAATCAAATTCGATCTTACGTTTTGCAACCGTATCAGATGGTGAAAGATCTGCGCACGGGACATGAAACCTCTGACACAAAAGGGGTTTTGGATGGGGATTTAGATGCGTTCATGGCGGCCACTTTGGCGCAGGATGTATCAGGAAAATCAAGGGCAGAGGCCAGTGATCTTGACTGAGCAGCGCGCTATCAGGTGTATATTCTTTCAACCTTGGAACGCCAATTATCTGCGCTGTAATACCAAAATGACAAGGCATCGCAGCCTGAACATGTTAACTATGTTTTGGCCGCTTCACGGCTGCGTATATAGCCAAAATAGCGTTCGAGAATGAGCGCTCTGTTCAAAAGCGCACTTGCGCAGGCAGAGCTGTTAAATAGGCGCCAAATCAGCGCGGTTGAACTGATGCAAGACACCTTGGCCCGCATCAAAACGATAAATCCGCAGGTTAATGCGATAATATCCCTGCGCGAGGAGGCGGATCTGCTAGTCCAAGCGGCGCAGGCGGATAAATCAAGCCGCACAGGTTGGATGCATGGACTGCCGATTGCGATTAAAGATCTGCATGATGTCAAAGATATGCCGAGCTCTATGGGCTCTGCGATCTTTGCAGATTACATCGCAGAAAAAGATGATATTGCGGTTGCACGCGTGCGCGCCGCAGGGGCTATCATCATTGGAAAAACAAATACGCCCGAGTTTGGTCTAGGCAGCCATACATACAACCCGGTTCATGGCACAACCTATAACCCCTATGATCTGAGCAAAAGCGCCGGGGGATCCTCTGGTGGGGCTGCGGCGGCGCTTTCTACCCGCATGCTGCCTTTGGCAGATGGCTCTGATATGATGGGCTCTTTGCGCAATCCAGCAGCTTGGAACAATGTCTACGGGTTTCGACCAAGCTTTGGATTGGTGCCCTCTGAGCCTGGCGCTGAGATGTTTTTGCAACAAAACACCACGCAGGGCCCGATGGCCCGATCGCCCCGCGATTTGGCGGCGTTTTTAAGCGTGCAAGCAGGGCCTGACATGCGGCAACCTCAAGGTTTAAAAGCGCAAGATTACTTAAAGCTGATGCAGCCGGATTTAAACGGAAAGCGTTTGGCATGGCTGGGTGATTGGTCGGGGCAATTGCCAATCGAACCCGAGCTAATTGGCGCATCAGACGCGGCGGTTCATGCGTTTACAGAGCTGGGGGCGGAAGTGGACAGTCTTGAGGCTCCGTTTTCCCTAGATGATATCTGGCAAAGTTGGATCATCCTTAGATCTTGGGCAATTGCCTGTTCAGAAGCCACGCATTATCACACGCCCGATCACCGAAAACTGTTAAAACCCGAGGCGATTTGGGAAATAGAGCGCGGTTTAAGCTTTACCGGCCAAGAGCTACACGCAGCCAGCGTTTTGCGCACAAGCTGGTTTAGAAAATATACGAAACTTCTTGAAACCTATGATGCAATTATTTTGCCCTCGACGCAGATTTGGCCTTTTGATGCTAACAGACCCTATCCAACCCATATCAACGCTCACCCCATGGACAGTTATCACCGCTGGATGCAGGTCGTAACGCCTGCCAGCCTATTGGGGGTGCCAGTGATCAATCTTCCTGCTGGGTTTGGCGCCGCAGGATTGCCCTTTGGGCTGCAGCTTATGGCGGCAAGGGGCGATGATTTACAGCTATTATGCATGGGTGAGGCGTGGCACAGGCATTGTGATTGGCCCTCGCTGAGGCCGCCCCGCCTTTAACGCACCCGCCCAGTCTCTGCTGGTTTTGGTGAAAAGCATTGCACCGCCCGCTTGGGTTGGATATCCCCATTAAAAGCAATAAAAAAGGAAAAGAGCATTGGCACGCGCATATGTTTGCCCGGGACAGGGTGCACAAACAATCGGAATGGGGCGGGCGTTATCTGAGGCCTATCCCGAGGCAAAAGCCGTTTTTCAGGAAGTTGATGACGCGTTGAACGAGAATCTGAGCGGGTTGATCTGGGAAGGGGACCTGAGCGCGTTAACCCTAACCGAAAACGCACAACCGGCGCTGATGGCCACCTCTTTGGCGGCGTTTCGCGCGTTGCAATCAGAGGGTTTGGGCTTAGACGGTGTGGATTATGTGGCCGGCCATTCTTTAGGGGAATATTCGGCCTTGGCGATTGCAGGCGCTTTGTCAGTGGCAGATACCGCGCGCCTTTTGCGCAAACGCGGGCAGGCAATGCAAACGGCGGTGCCGGTTGGCATGGGGGCCATGGCCGCGATCCTTGGCCTTGACTTTTCAGCTGTTGCAAAGCTTGCAGCTGAGGCTGCCCAGGGCGAAATCTGTCAAGCCGCAAATGATAATGATCCAGGGCAGGTTGTCGTATCGGGGCATGTCGGAGCCGTGGAAAGAGCTATTGCTTTGGCCAAAGGGGCCGGTGCAAAACGCGCCTTGCTGTTGCCTGTAAGCGCTCCATTTCACTGCGATTTGATGGCCCCAGCGGCGGCAGAAATGGCGCAAGCCTTATCAACGGTCGCTATCACGGCCCCAACAGTGCCGTTGGTCTGCAATGTCAAAGCTGAAGCCGTCAGCGCACCCGAACAAATCCGCGAGTTGTTATTCCAACAAATTACGGCCTCGGTGCGCTGGCGTGAATCGGTGCAGTGGATGGTTGAGCAGCAGGTATCAGAGATTTGGGAAATAGGCGCGGGTAAAGCGCTTTCGGGGATGGTGCGGCGTATTGATCGGGCTGTCGCTTGTAAAAACATCGCAACGCCTGATGACATATCCGCAGCGATAAGCACATAAGGGTGGAGTTTTAAATGTATGATTTAAATGACAAAAGCGCACTAGTAACCGGAGCATCAGGTGGGATTGGCAGCGCGATCGCCCGTAAGCTGCACGCTGCGGGTGCCAAGGTGGCGTTAAGTGGAACGCGGCAGGAACCGCTTGAGAGGCTTGCTGAAGAACTGGGTGAACGAGCCTATATATTGCCCTGCAATTTAAGCGATATGGCCGCGGTTGAGGTCTTGCCCAAGCAAGCCATNGAAACCCTTGGTAGCCTTGATATCTTAGTGAACAACGCAGGTATCACCCGAGATAATTTATTCATGCGGATGTCAGATGAGGAATGGCAATCTGTGATCGATGTCAATCTCACCGCCACAATGAAGCTGTGCAAAGGCGCTTTGCGTGGTATGATGAAGTCCCGGTGGGGGCGGATTATCAATATCAGCTCGATCGTGGGCGCGACGGGCAATCCCGGTCAAGGCAATTATGCGGCCTCAAAAGCTGGAATGGTTGGAATGTCAAAATCACTGGCCTATGAGGTGGCCAGCCGTGGTATAACGGTAAATGTGGTCGCGCCAGGGTTTATCGCGACCGCAATGACGGATAAATTGGCTGATGATCGCAAAGAGGCAATTTTAGCACAAATCCCGGCGGGGCGGATGGGCGCCGCGGAAGATATTGCCAGCGCAGTTGCGTTTCTCGCAAGCGATGGCTCAGGCTATGTGACGGGCAGCACTTTGCATGTGAATGGTGGCATGGCGATGATTTAGCGCGCGCCCAAAAGGGCGCGAACCGTTCAGCTAGACGGAAAAACCCAGAAGTTTTTAGATTTGACCGAAAAAGGCATATTTTTGCCGAAATCATTTGCCTAATTAATAAGCTGTGCTATAGGCGGCGCAGAAGTGCCAGCGCGTGTTTGGCAAGGGCTCTTGACTGGTTGGCGCCTGTGGCTTAGGGAAACCACAAAACAGGTAAGACCCGCTCGCAGAGTGGTTAACTGGGCTCGGCCCGCATAAAATGAGGAATGAAATATGAGCGATATCGCAGACCGCGTAAAAAAGATTGTTGTGGAGCATCTTGGTGTTGAAGAAGATAAAGTTGCCGACAATGCATCATTCATTGATGACCTTGGCGCCGACAGCTTGGACACAGTAGAATTGGTCATGGCTTTTGAAGAAGAGTTCGGAATTGAAATTCCTGACGATGCCGCAGAAAACATCCAAACATTTGGGGATGCCGTTAAATTTATCGGTGAAGCGTCCTAAGCTTGCACCCTTAAATGCTGAATTACGCCTCTGTCAGAAATGGCAGAGGCTTTTTTTATTGCAAATCCGAAGTGCTAATTCTTGTGATTTCCAACAAATAGTCTTATTTAAAGAGCCTGAGTTTATAGGTAAAATAATTACATTAGAAGGACGGGCTGATGCGTCGAGTGGTTGTCACAGGTCTTGGAATGGTAACGCCTTTGGCGAATGGCGTAGAGGCCACGTGGTCACGCATCTTGGCCGGACAATCCGGTGCAGGCTTAATCACGCGGTTTGACGCCGAGCAGGTTGCAACGAAGTATGCCTGCGAAGTGCCGCTTGGCGATGGCAGCGGCGCAAGCTTTAATGCCGATGATGTCCTAGCGGTCAAAGAGCAGCGGAAAATAGATGATTTTATCCTTTATGGGATCGCTGCCGCTGTTGAGGCAGTTGAGGATTCCGGCTGGATGCCCGAAGATGAAGCGGGGCGTCTGCGCACCGGAGTTATGATCGGATCGGGAATCGGTGGGCTTAATTCGATTGCCGAGACCGCCATTTTGATCAAAGAACGCGGACCACGTCGGGTTTCGCCGTTTTTTATCCCGGGAGCGTTGATCAATCTTGTCTCCGGACAGGTGAGTATTCGTTTTCGCTTTAAAGGCCCAAATCACTCGGTGGTGACCGCCTGCTCCACGGGGGCGCATGCGATTGGCGATGCCGCGCGGTTGATCCAAACCAATGATGCAGACGTGATGGTGGCCGGAGGTGCCGAAGCCGCAATTTCCGAAATCGGAATAGCCGGGTTTAACGCTTGTAAAGCGCTATCGACCAATTATGCCGATAATCCCCAAGCGGCCTCGCGCCCTTATGATCGCAATCGTGACGGCTTCGTGATGGGCGAAGGCAGCGGCGTCGTTGTGCTGGAAGAATATGAGCACGCTGTTGCGCGCGGCGCCAAGATATACGCTGAAGTTTTGGGCTATGGGCTATCTGGGGATGCCTATCATATTACCGCCCCTTCTGAGGATGGCGAAGGCGGAGAGCGCGCCATGCGCGCTGCGCTGTCTAAAGCCGCATTGCAACCAGAGGCGGTTGATTACATTAACGCGCATGGCACTTCGACAATGGCGGATGTGATTGAATTGGCGGCAGTGGAACGCATGATGGGTGAGGCGGCTTCAAATTTAACAATGAGCTCAACAAAATCCGCCACTGGCCACCTTTTGGGGGCTGCCGGCGCCATTGAGGCCATCTTCACCATTCTGGCAATTCGCGATCAAGTGGCCCCCCCAACAATCAACCTTGATGATCTGGCGGTGGAAACAGCGGTTGATTTGGCGGCGAATAAAAACCGTCCGCGCAAAATTGACGTTGCACTTTCAAACTCATTCGG